>Ga0172367_10005385_pt1 | contig 15474 bp, 15 predicted proteins | sample Lak10m_FD_114542 | JGI IMG/M metagenome (GOLD analysis project Ga0172367, IMG submission 114542) | Freshwater microbial communities from Kabuno Bay, South-Kivu, Congo - kab_022012_10m | ecosystem: Environmental > Aquatic > Freshwater > Lake | place: Democratic Republic of the Congo: South-Kivu... | reverse complement strand
TTCATTTAATTCAATATCTAATGGAATATTTTTTATACTATAAATTTCTATATTATCATTTAAATAATAACCATCTATTTTATTTAAATTATATTTTTTTTTAAAAATTTTATTTATTTCTTCTATTTCATCATAGTATAATAAACCTTCTTTATTTAAAGATAAAATTAAATCTCCTTTTTTTAATTCTTCTGTTTTTTTAAATCCATTTTTTGTTAATAATTGTAAATCACCTTTAAATAATTTATTCATTTCTTTAAATACTTTTATTTTAAATTTTCTTTAAATATAAATTAATTATTTTCTTCATATTTTCCACAATTTAAATCAGTCCAAGGAACCCCACACATTTTAGAATATGCGCATCTTAATGTATTTTGATCTAATTTTGAATTATTTTTACTTAATTCTATATCTTTTGTTGCTAAATATAAAGGATATACTCTATCACATGCTAATGGTAAATTATTTATTGTAGTCATATTGGTAGAATCACTATCTTGATTAGATTTAATATTTATACTACTAATATTTTTTTTGTTTGTAGAATCTATATTAATATCTAAATATGTTTTTTCTGTAGGGTTAATGTGTTCTGTTTGACTATTATTAAGATTATTATCTTGTTTTATATGACTTATTTCTAAATTATTAGCTTCATTTAATTTTGTTTCAGTATCTATGTTATATTTAAATTTTAATATATTATTATCTTCTGATTTTAGATTAGTATAATTATTCATAATTAAATTATGTTTCATAAACTCATGTAATGGAACATTATCTTTACTAATATTTTTAAATGCTGTTTTATTAGAAGGTTCTAAAATATTAGTATATAAATATTTATCATATTTATTAGTATTTTCTTTATCACTAAAATTAGTTGTTTTATCATTATCAACATTATAACTTGCAAGTCGTAAAGAATTTTTTATAGTTAATTCAGCTTTATTAAATAAATCAGTATCCATAACACATTTATATGTAAATAAGTTAGGGTTAACATTTGTATCAAATAAAGAAGTTTGTTCAGTATTAGTAATATCTAATTTAGTTTTTTCTAATTTCCAATAATCAGGACAACTTAATTGTTCAAAATTATTATTTCTATTAATTTTAATAGGTCTAAAATAATAAACATTATATACTAAATAAGAAACAATAATAATAGTTCCAAAAATATAAACAATAGTAAAAGGTAAAAATCTATTTAATAAAATATATCTAACATTATCAGATAAATAACTAGCAAGAAATAAAATTAAAGCAAAAACAGCAAAAACAATACATATTGCAATAGTTCCCCAAAATACTTTTTCTTGTTTTATTTTAAAAACAGTTAAATCATATTCAGTTAAAGTTTCTTCATTTTCTACAGTTTTTGAACATGTATTTTTATTTCCCATTTATGATTATTCGTTCTATATTATATAAATGATTTTATTTCAAGAGTTTTTGTTCCTTTTTGAGATGATAATTGAGCATGTTCTAATGGAACAGGTAATGTACTTACAGTTTTTTTATATTCTAAATATTGATTAATATTAGTAATAATTTCATTAACAGACCAATTAATAACTAATGTATTTAATTCTTTAATTTGTTCATTAATATTAAAATTAAGATTTTTGCCATATTGAAAATAAATAGATCTCATAATAATAATTAATTCATTATCAGATTGTCTAGAAATATTAAATTTACCATCACTTTTATTATAAACACTAATAATAATACCATCTTGAATAATATTAATATTTTCTTTAGAAAAATATAATTCACTTAAACAATTACCAGAATAAAGACGATTAACAGAATTAGCAACATTTTCTTTATATAAATTAGGATTATTATTCATAATTTTAGAAGTTTCGGCATTTTTATCAAATAAATTTATTCTTCCATTTAATATATATTTATAATAATCCATTAATTCTTTTCTTTCTTAATTTATAGAAAAGATATGAAAAATCTAAATAATTATGTTTCTTATTTGATATCTTTAAGTGGTGGTCTTAAATTTAAAGATAAAGAAGCAAATAAATGTATATGTGAGTATATAGAAAATATAATATTTAATATAACATCAATATCAGCAATTATAGCATTTATAAATAATGCAAAAAATATAACAGATGAAAATATAAATATAGTATATTCATATATAAAAGATGTATGTGAAATGAGAAATATAAAAGGTGGAGGAGGTTCAATAATATTACCATCAGAATTTTATGGAGTAGAAAGTAATAATTATTCAATTAATAATAATACAAATGATATATTAAATATAGATTTTACAAATGGATTATTAAGACCACAAATAGGAGGAAGTTTAAATAAAAGAATAGAAAATCCAATACCAAAAGAAGTATTAAAAATAGTAGAAAAATATAAATTAAAAATATCAAAAGAATCATGTAAAAAATTATCAAAAATAATAGAAAAATATATATTATGTTTAATAATAAAATTAAAAAATAAAAATAAAATGATTTCATCAAATGAAATAAAAAGAACAATAACATCAAATAAACTTTTTAATATTTTTAAATAAAGACTATATTAATTAATAAATATAAATGACAATAATAACAATAGATGGAAATATAGGAGCAGGAAAAACAACAATATTAAATTATATACATTATAATCATAATATATTTATAGATTTAGAACCAATAGAAAATTGGAAACCATTTTTAAATGATATATATATAAATAAAACAAAATATTTTAATTTTCAAATAAGAGTGTGGTTAGATCGTTCATTTATTCAAGAAAAAGATAATAATTCGATAATTATAATGGAAAGAAGTCCATATTTTATAAGAAATACTTTTAATAAATATATAGGAATAAATAATTTAATAAATTCACAAGAAAATAATATAATGGAAGAATTATATGATAAAACAGATATAATATGGAAATCAAATTATTATATATATATACGTTCATCACCAGAAAAATGTTTAGAAAGAATAAATAAAAGAGGACGTGAAAATGAATCAGAAATAACATTAGAATATTTAAAAGAAATACATATATTACATGAGAAAACATATAATGAAGCAATAAAAAAAGGAATGAATATAATATTAATAGATATAGAAAATAAAACATTAGAAGAGATAGCAAATGAGATATTAAAATATATAAAAAAAATTAATTTATAATTTCTAAAATTTCATAATTATATTTGTTATAATTATTAAAATCATAAATATTTGATAAAAACTCAATAGTATTTATAACATTTTTATTATTTCTTTTATTAGCATTAATAAAACATTTATATTTATTATTTTCAAATAAATATAATTTAATATTTGATTTATTTATATATTGTTCTAAAATATTCATAAATTTTATAAAAATCTGATTATTACATAATCTAGGATCAGCAATACATATATTATTATTTTTTTTATTTATTTCATTTATTAAATTACCATTTATAAAATTTGAAATAAAATCATCAAAAAATAAATAATTATTTTTTAAATTTTGATTATAAAAAGTTGTTTTACCTGATGCAGGAAGACCTATTAATATTATTAAATTCATAATTCTTTAATATCAATATCTAACCAACCATCATAATAACCATTTGAATAATTAATTAATAACATTTTAAAGGTTTCATTAGTTTCCTTAAATTTAATTTCATATAAATGAGGTGTAATACAATCATTAAAAGTAATATAACTTAAATCATCTTCTTTATATTCATAATTATCAGGAAACTTAATTTGATTAATATTAATAATAGTTTTATTAATTAAAATATTAAAATCATAATTTTCAAATTTTTTAATAAAACTATTAGAACAACATTCGGCTTGAGCAGTTAAAATAATATCAGTAGTTTCATTAATTTTTAATATAATACTACTATAATAATTTTCTTCATCATCATCATAAAAAATAATATCTTTAATAGGAAATGAATATTTAGTAAAATCAATAAACATTTATAAATATAAAATAATAAATATAAATCATTTTTTAATAATAATTGAAATAAATTATAATTTAAAAAAATGAAATTTATTTATATAAAAATAAATATTATAAAACATAATTATGACTGATACAAATATTGATAATAAATATAAAAAACATGAATTGAGAAGTCATATATATAATAGACCAGCAATGTATATTGGAACAATTGAACCAAATGTAATAAATACATTTGTAGTAGATAATACAAATAAAATAGTAAAAAAGGATATAACATATATACCGGGTTTATTTAAAATATTTGATGAAGCATTAGTAAATGCAATAGATCATTCAGTAAGAACTCGTGAAGAATTAAATAAAGGGAAATCAGATATTCAAATAGTAAAAAATATAAAAATAAATATAAATAAACAAACAGGAATATTAGAATTATTTAATGATGGAAATGGAATAGAAATAATAAAACATAGTGAATATGATATATATATACCGGAATTAATATTTGGAGAATTATTAACATCATCAAATTTTTCAAATGATGAAGATATAGATAAAATTAAAATAATAGGAGGTCAAAATGGATTAGGAATTAAATTAGCAAATATATTTTCAAAAGAATTTACAATAGAAACAGTAGATCATATAAGAAAGAAAATATATAAACAAACATTTAGAGAAAATTTAACCATAAAAGATAAACCGGAAATAAAAAGTTGTCAAAAAAAACCATATACAAAAATAACATTTCTTCCAGATTATGAAAAATTTGGATTAAAAGAGATGACAGATGATATATATGAATTATTTTAAAGACGAGTATATGATATATCAGCATGTACAGATACAACAGTAAATGTATATTTAAATGATGAAAAAATAGGAATAAAAGATTTTGAAAAATATGCAGATTTATTTTTAGATACAAAAACAATTCAACCACGAATATATGAGAGTCCAAATGATAGATGGGAAGTAATAGTAGCTGTAAGTAAAACAGGAAATTTTGAACAAATATCATTTGTGAATGGAATAAATACAATAAGAGGAGGAAAACATGTAGAATATATAACAAATGCAATAACTAAAAAATTAGTGGAAATGACATTATCAAAAAAGAAAAAGACAGTAAAACCACAACATATAAAAGAGAATTTATTTATATTTGTAAAATCAATAATAGAAAATCCCTCATTTGATTCACAATCAAAAGAAACATTAATGTCTCAAATAGCAAAATTTGGTTCAAAATGTGAATTTTCAGAAAAATTTTATGATAAATTATATAAATCTGGAATAATAGAGAATGCATTAAGTTCAACAGAAGTAATTGAACAAAAAAAGATGACAAAGACAGATGGAAAAAAGATAAATAAAATAATAGTTCCAAAATTAGATGATGCAAATTTTGCAGGAACAAAAGAGAGTAAAAAATGTACATTAATATTAACAGAAGGAGATTCTGCGAAAACAACAGCAATAGCAGGATTAAGTGTATTAAATAGAAATTATTATGGAGTATTTCCATTACGAGGGAAAATAATGAATGTAAAAGATGCTACATATCAAAAAATTACAGATAATGTAGAAATTACAGCATTAAAAAAGATATTAGGATTAGAACAAAATAAAGATTATTCGAATGATATAAATTCATTAAGATATGGAAATATAATGATATTAACAGATCAGGATCATGACGGAAGTCATATAAAAGGATTATTATTTAATTTATTCGAAACCTTATGGAATTCATTATATAAATATGAGAATTTTATGACATCATTATTAACACCAATAATAAAAGTAACAAATAATCAAACAAAAGAGATTCAAAGTTTTTATAATATAAGTGATTATGATAATTGGAATAAAAATATAATAAATAAAAATCAATGGAAAATAAAATATTATAAAGGTCTAGGTACATCAACACATGAAGAAGCAAAAGATTATTTTAAAAATATGCGAAAAATAACATATAAATATACAGAAAATTCAGAAGAATATATAGATTTAGCATTTAATAAAAAAAGAGCAGATGATAGAAAAGAATGGTTATCAAAATATGATAAAAATGATGTATTAGATTATAAAGAAGAGATAGTAAATTATGAGACATTTATAAATAAAGATTTAATTCATTTTAGTAATAGAAATTTAGAACGTTCAATACCAAATATAATGGATGGATTAAAAGAAAGTACACGAAAAATATTATATGCATGTATAAAACGAAAATTATATACAAATGAAATAAAAGTAGCACAATTAGCAGGAAATGTTAGTGAAGTTACAGCATATCATCATGGTGAGAATTCATTACAAGAAGCAATAATTGGAATGGCTCAAATATATGTAGGAACAAATAATATAAATATATTATCACCAAATGGACAATTTGGAACAAGAATTCAAGGTGGAGAAGATGCATCATCACCGAGATATATATATACATTATTATCAAAATTAACTAAATTATTATTTAAAGAAGAAGATAATACAATATTAAATTATTTAAATGATGATGGATTAAGTATAGAACCTGAATATTATTTACCAATAATACCAACAATATTAGTAAATGGAGCAATAGGAATAGGAACAGGTTATTCAACAAATATTCCACAATTTAATCCAGAAGATATAATAAATATATATTTAGGAATTATTAAAGAAATAAAAGATAAAATAGGAAATATAATAGATGAAAAATCAATAAATTCATCAATAGAATTAATAAAAGAAAAAGAAATAGAAGAAATAAAACCTTATTATCTTGGATTTAAAGGAGAAATATATAAAAATGAAAAAGAAAATTATATATCAAAAGGAATATATAAATGGATAGATAATTCAACAATAGAAATATCTGAATTACCAATAGGAACATGGACAGAGAAATATAAAGAATTTTTAGAAGAAATGATAATAAAAAATAATACAAATTTAAAATCTTTTGAAAGTCATTATACAGTAAAGAATGTTAAATTTATATTAAAATTAATAGATAATGCAAAAGAGATATTAGATGATAAAACAATATTAAATGATTTTAATTTAACATCAAGTAAAAATTTAAGTTTAAATAATTTACATTTATTTACAATAAAAGGAAATATAAAGAAATATGAAAATATAACAGAAATATTAAAAGAATGGTCATATACTCGTATAATGAAATATCAAGAAAGAAAGAATCATCAATTAAAAGTAATGCAAGATGAATATTTAATATTATCAGCAAAAATAAGATTTATAAAAGATGTAATTGAAGGAATAATAATAATAATGAATAAGAAAATAAAAGAAGTAGAAGAACAAATGGAATTAAAAGAATATTATAAATATGAGAATAATTATGATTATTTATTAAAAATGCAAATATCTCAATTAACAATAGAAAAGAAAGAACAATTAGAAAAAGAGGTATTAAAATTAAAAAATGAAATAGATAAATTAAAAGATACATCAATAATAGAAATATGGGAAGATGAATTAAAAGAATTATTAGATGAATGGATAAAACATAAAAATTTAATATTAGAAGATTATGACAATGATTTAAAGGGAGAAATTAAAAAACAAACGAAACGAAAAAAGTAATAAAATCATGAATACCCCATAAATCAATATCTTGAAAATTATTAATATAATATTTCCAACAATAAGGAAGAATTAAAGATTGATTTTTTTCTAATTTAATAGCAATAATTCTATCATTTTCATCAGGAATTTTCGAAGAAATAGAAGCTTTATAAATAATAATTTCAGTATTAATATTAGCATTAAAAAATAAAAATTTAAATTTATTATGTATCCAATTATTATAATTTTTTTTATCTTGATTTAAATTTTTAATAAAATTATATTTAAACCAAGAATTAATTAATTCTTCTTTTTCTTGAATATAATCACTAATAACAATAGGTTGTCTAGTATATAAAGTAGAAAAAGTAAAATCAGAAATAGTAGTTTGAAGAATTTGAATAGAAGGAGGAAAAATAAAATAACAAAAAATATAAATTAAGATAATTATGATAATAATAATAGTTAAATTAAATTTCATTTATTTATTATAAATAGAAAAATTATGATAAAAAAAACAAAATTAAAAAAGGGAGGTAAAACTTTTTTAGAAAAAACTTTAGGAAATATTTTTGAAGGTTCATTAGTTGCAGATAATGTATATGATAATATAAAAAGAAAAAAAGGAACAGAATTATTAAATGAATATAAATTAAGAAAAGATATAGCACAATTAGATTATGAAATAGCACAAGGAAGAAAAGATCATAGTGATGAATTAAATGAGAAATTAAAAGATAGAAATTTTAAATATGATAAATTAAATTCACAAAATTTAAATTATAGATTAAAATTATTTGGAGATATATTAAATTCAATATGGAAAGGAATAGGTTTTATAATAAATAAATTTAAAGATTTTTTAATATTAATTCCAAGATATTTTGTAGTAATTAGAGATACTATATATGGTTTAATTAATTTAATAAGAGGAATAATAGGAGTAGGTCAAGGTGCTATAGTAAAAGTAATAATATTAATAATATTGTTAATATTAATAATAGTAGGAATAGCATCAATATTTGGTAATTCATCAAATTCAAATTCATCAATATTAAATAAAGTTAGTTTAAATGTATTTACAACAACTGAAACACCATCATTTACAATGAAATTTAATTCAATATTAAAAAGTTTTATACCAGAAAGTATAATAAGACAATTTAATAATATAAATGATAGATTTAATAAAATATTAGGAAAAGATATAAAAGCCACATCAATAAATAGAAAAAATAGAGAAAATATAAATGAAGGAAGATATAATGGAATAACAAATATAAAAATAGAAAATGATAATGAAAGAATATATTCAATAATAAAACCAAAAGAAGAACAAATAATAGAAATAAAATTAGAAGATTATAAAGAGAATAATATAGATTTTAATAAAATACCAAATAAAATACAAAAAGATATATTAAAAAATAATAATATAATAAAAATAGAATTTAAATTAGATAAATTTAAAAAAAATAATAATGAAATATATAGATATTTATTAAAAGATAAAGAAAATAATATTTTAGAAAATGATAAAAATATAATAAATAAATATAATATTAAATCAAAAGATGTAAATAGTATAATAATTAAAGAAAATGAAAAAAATAAATATATGTTTAATTTTAAAAATGATAAATTTGTATATCCTGAAAATATAGGAACTAATATATTTTAATGAATACATGTGGTATTAAGAATGATAATAAATTCTATATACAAACAAATGAATTATGTAGTTTTAAAGCATTACATAAATTAAAAACAAATTATGGAAATAATTATTATAATATAAATTCAAATTTTATATTTGACGATGAATTAAAGAAAGAAAAAGATTTAAATATAAATTATAGAAATAATCAAAATGAAAATGAATATATATATAAATATGATATAAGAAATGAAAAAAAGGATTTATGTAATAAAATAAATAAAAATGAATGGATAATAAATTGTGCAATTGAAAATAATAATCCTTTATATACATATGATAATAAAAATAAAAATTGTAGTTTAATATCAGATATAAAATTACCGGAACAATTTAAATATGTAGAAGATATAAGTTCAAATTATATAAAATATGAATTTGAAGAAAATGAAGATAATAAAACACAATATTCATATAAAAATAAGAAAGGATTTTGTGAAAATAAATGGTATGATTGGATAATAGTACCAAATTATCATTTTGGAAATCAATATGAAAAAGATATTGGAAATTTTTCAAAAGAAGATATAAGAAAATGTTATAAACCATGTATAAAAGGTTATTTACCATATTTTACAAGTTTAAATAATGAATATATATGTATACCAAAAGAAGAAGCAGAAGATGGAATATTTAAAAATAAATTAGATTATTCACCAATAGCATTAATAAATTTAATAGGGAATAGTTATAATAATTTAAATATGTATTATTTTTTAAATAATACAGAAATATTTAGAAAATATTCAAATAATAATAATTATGAAATAAATAATAATATATATTTAAAATTAGATAATAATTTTGAAATAAATGAAGCAATAGAAGAAATTAAAAAGACGATTAATTTATATTTAATAGATGATAAAAGTATGAATGCTAGAAATATAGATAAAAATATAAATGTGATAACATATAAAAATCCATTATTTAATGAAAATGATATAGAATTAATAACATTAAGAGGAATGGATAATAATAATATGATGACAGATATAATATTAATACATACATATTATTTAGCATATATATATAATAAATTTTATCAAGATCTAATAAAACAAGAAATATATTATAATAATGAGAATATAAATTATGAAAAAATAATAAATCATAATGGAAATATAAAAACTAATTTAAATAAAATATTAAATTATGATAAAAATAAATATCAAAGATTAGCAAATATATTATTTAAATCAATAAATATATGTTATGATGAAAAAACAGATTTTAGTAAAAATTTATTAGATTATACAAAATTAGCATATAAAAGATTTAAGGATAATAATATATTTAATGAAAATTTAAAAATATATGAAAAATTATTAAAAGAGAATCCAAATAAATATAAAAAATATAATAATGAAGAATATTTTAAAACATTAAATGAAATAATAATAAGTAAAATAGAAATACCATATATATCAACATTAACAGAAGAAGGAAATAAACATATAAGTAATTATATATTAATAAATATAAAAGAATTTGAAAAAGAAAAAGATAAAATAGAATTAATAAATTTTTATGAAAATAAAAATGAGGTTATATTTTATACATTAGAAGATAAAGAAAGAATAAATAAATGTAATATTGGAGAAATATATAATAAAGAAACAAAAAAATGTGAAAATTGTAAAAATTATTGTAATATAGATAAATGTAAAACAGATATAAACTGTAATTATTTTTGTGAAGATAATTGTAAAATAAATAAAGAGAAAGAAAAAATAACAAAATGTGGAATAAAAAAAGTAAATTCAATAGAAATAAATAAAACAAAAGAAAAGATAGAAACACCAATAGAAGAAAATTTAAATATACCTGAATTTTCATTAATGTTAAAATCAGCGATTAAAATAGTATTAGCATTATTATTTTTATATATGTGTTATATATTTTATCAAATGTATGGAGAAACAATAATAACAATATATAATTGGATAGAATTAAATATAGTAAAAATAATATCATGGATAAAGGCATTATATAATGGACATGATATAAAAGAGAATTATAATTTTATGATGAAAGAATATATAAGAAATAATATAACATCAAAATATGAAAGAGTAGCATCACAAATTAAATATTCTTAAAAATTTCAATAAATTTTTTAGAAGTTTTATTAAAATCAATAATAGGTTTAGGATAATCAATATTAAAATTATTATTTATTTTTTCCCAATTTAAAATAATTTTATTATCAATATTTTTTAATTCAGGAATCCATTTTTTTATAAATATACATTCTTTATCATATTTTAATAATTGAGCAGATGGCGAAAATATACGAAAATAGGGTTGACTATCTGTTCCTGTTGATGAACACCATTGCCAACCACCATTATTTGATGATGGATCATAATCAACTAATTTAGAAGCAAAATAAAGTTCACCTATTCTCCAATCAATAAATAAATTTTTAGTTAAAAAAGAGGCAACAATCATACGTCCTCTATTATGCATCCATCCAGTTTCATTTAATTGTCTCATACAAGCATCAACAATAGGGAAACCAGTTTTACCATCTTTCCATTTATTAAAATATATATCATTATTATCCCATTTAACTTTATCATAAATTTTTTTATAAGAATTACCAAATATATAAGGAAAATTAAAAGTAATATTAGCATAAAAATCATGCCAGAATAATTCACGTATTAAACCATGATTAATGGGTAATTTAAAATAAATTTCTCTAATACTAATACAACCAAATTTAATATATGCACTTAATTTAGTTGTTTTATCTAAATAAGGATAATTACGATCTTCATCATAATTTTTAAATTCTTTTAAATTATTAATAATAATTAAAGCATTTTTTCTACCACCATTTACTTTAATATAAGGATTAGATTTAGGACGAATAAAATAAAAATCTTTAAGATTTTTAGAATTAGGGTCATTAATAAAAGAAAAAGATTTATTAGAATTAATAGATTTTGGTTTTTTAATAATAGATTTATTATAAAAAGGAGTAAATTTTAAATAAGGTTTTTTATCATTCTTAGTAATTTCATTAATTTTATGTAATGTATAATCTTCTTCTGTTATAATATTTATATTATTATTTTTAGCCCAATCTATAATATTTTTATCTCTTTTAATAGCAAAAGGTGTATAATCTTTATTAAATCCAATAGCAGAAATTGAAAAATTATTTTTAATATCATTTAAAATATTTAAATCATTATCAGTATAATAAAAATTTAATTCAGGTAATTCTTCTAAACATTCAAATAAAAATTGAACAGAATTAGAAGAATAATATTTATTTTTATCTTTATCAATTTGAATTTTATTAAAAATAAAAATAGGTAAAATTTTTAAATTAGGATATGTATCTTTTAATTTATTTAAAGAACTATTATCAAATAATCTTAAATCTCTTCTAAATATATATATAAGAATAGACATTTAATATTTAATGATATATTTTATTATATCTTTAACTACAGAATATAAAAAAGGAATAAAAAAATTAAAATATTTAATAGATTATTATAAAATAATAAATTATAAAATAATAATTAATAGTAGAAATAAAGATTTAAATTTTAATTTTGAATTTAAATTAATAAATATAGAAGATGAATTAAAAAGTTTATTATTTATTATAGATTATTATTATATAAAAGATGAAGAATTTATTGTAAAAGTAAATGGAAATTATTTATTAAAAAGAAATAGTTTATTTATGAATTATATAATGAAATTAAATAGAAATTTAATAGATATTGATGTAATTAGTAAATATTTTTTTATAGATTTATTTGTAATACGTTGTAAATATATAAAAAAAATAGATAATAATAATGAAAGATTTGAATTACGTTTTGAGAAATGTAAAAAAGAAATAGAAGAAAAAAAAGAAATATATTTAGATATATTAGGAATAAATGTAAATCCAAAAATAAATAATATTTATACAATTTATTAAATTATTTATTTAATAAATTGTATAAATAAATATATAAAATATTAATAATATAAAAAAAATATTTATGATTATTATAAGAAAATATAAAATTAGAAATAAAATATTCACATTCTCTAATATTATATTTTAATTCATTTAATTTCATATTATAATTATCAAAAATTTCTTCAAAGTTTTCAATTTTATTATCAATAATAGTAAAATTATTTTGGATATTATTAAAATTATTTTTTAATTCATTAAGATTAATTTTTAATTCATTAAGATTAATTTTTAATTCATTAATATTTTTTTCGACATTATTATTATTATTAAGAATATTATTATTTTTATTTATATTAAATAGAGAGTTAATATAATTATCCATATTTTCTACAAGTAGAAAATGTTTTTCTATGTAATTTATGAATGCCATATTCTTTAATAGCTTCTCGATGTTTTAACGTTGCATAACCAAAATTATTTTTTAAATCATATTTTTCTAAATCTTTATCATTTTCAATTAATTCTAATATTTGTTTATCATGATAATCTTTAGCTATTATAGATGCTGCAGCAACATTTAAATAAGTATTATCTGCTTTAGGAATACATTCATATGTTATAATATCATCATCATTTGAAATAATAGGATTAAAGAAATTACCATCAACAATAATATGATTAAATTTATATTTATTAAGAACTTTATAAAGTGCAATATGCATAGCTTTAATAGAAGCTTGAAGAATATTAATTTTATCAATTTCATCAGGTAAAATTTCACCAATAGCATAAGCAATAGCATTTTTTTTAATATAATCAGCTAAAAAACTTCTTTTTTTAAAAGATAATTTTTTACTATCTTTAATTTGAAGATATATATCATCATTAAATTTTTGAGGTAAAATAACAGCACAAGCAACAACATTACCGAAAAGAGTTCCTCTACCAACTTCATCAACACCAATAGTAGTTTCTGGAGATATAATAAGAGAAGACATTAAATATAATAATAATATATAAAAATAAAATCATTTTTTAATATTAAAAATCTTAGTTATTAAGATTAATAAAAAAATAAGCATAATAATATAAATATGCAAAAAATCTTTAAATCTTTTTTATAAATTTATTATTAAACTTTAGGATAATTAAATAAAGAATTATTAAAAATTTAGGCTAAATGTTTTTATGATTTTTATAAAAATTAAAATAACAATACTATATTTTTAAGTTTTTTATAAAATTTTAAGCTACATATTTTTTATGATTTTTATAAAAGTTTAAGCTACATATTTTTATGATTTTTATAAAATTTTAAGCTACATATTTTTTATGATTTTTATAAATGTTTTAGCTACATGTTTTTATAAAAATTAAAATAACAATACTATATTTTTAAGTTTTTTATAAAAATTTAAGCTACATATTTTTTATGATTTTTATAAAAATTAAAATAACAATACTATATTTTTAAGTTTTTTATAAAAGTTTAAGTTACATATTTTTTATGATTTTTATAAAAGTTTAAGCTACATATTTTTATGATTTTTATAAAAGTTTAAGCTACATATTTTTTATGATTTTTATAAAAGTTTAAGTTACATATTTTTTATGATTTTTATAAAAATTAATATAACAATACTATATTTTTTAAGTTTTTTATAAAAGTTTAGACTAAATATTTTTATAAAAATTAAAATAATAATATTATATTTTTTAAAGTTTTTTATAAAAATTAAAATAAATAATAATAACAATTATTAAATTTTATTAATAAAAATAAATAAAATAGTGTATAAGTAATTAAAATTTATTATAAAATAATATTAAATATTTATAATATTTAGTTAATAAATTTTAAATTATTTAAAATTATATTAATAATGATTATTATTAAAAATTATAATATTTGTATAAATTAAAATAATTTTGTAATAAATGACTGATAAAAAAATAAGCATAATAATATAAATATCTAAAAAATCTTTAAATCTTTTTAAATGCTTTAAAATATTTTAAAGATTTTATTAAAAGTTTAAAATAAAAGTTTTTATATTTTTAAAGATTTTACTAAAAAGTTTAAAATAAATGTTTTTATATTTTTAATATTATAACAATTTATATAATAAATATTTTTATATTTTTAAGATTTTATTAAAAGTTTAAAATAAATATTTTTATATTTTTAAGATTTTATTAAAAGTTTAAAATAAAAGTTTTTATATTTTTAAAGATTTTACTAAAAAGTTTAAAATAAAAG
>Ga0172367_10005384_pt1 | contig 15481 bp, 14 predicted proteins | sample Lak10m_FD_114542 | JGI IMG/M metagenome (GOLD analysis project Ga0172367, IMG submission 114542) | Freshwater microbial communities from Kabuno Bay, South-Kivu, Congo - kab_022012_10m | ecosystem: Environmental > Aquatic > Freshwater > Lake | place: Democratic Republic of the Congo: South-Kivu... | reverse complement strand
CGGTACAGCATTGACACAAAAGATGCTCTTCGTGAAATAATTCTAGAGAGTTCTATACTCAAAAGCCGATCTCTGAAAAGAGGTCGGCTTTTTTTATTATGATTTCGCCCCAATGGGGCTAGTAGTCACCCCTCGGCTCCGCTCGGGGTGCAGATATACGTGATTCGCTCGGGGTGCAGACATGGTAGTCACCCCTCGGCTCCGCTCGGGGTACAGAAATACGTGATTCGATCGGGGTGCAGACATGGTAGTCACCCCTCGGCTTCGCTCGGGGTGCAGACATGGTAGTCACCCCTCGGCTACGCTCGGGGTGCAAGAGAGCTCCGTTGGAGCGACATCGCAATAGCTCCGTAGGAGCGACATCACAATAGCCCCATCGGGGCGACATTAGGAGATTCTATCGAAAGATAATGTCTGTTATGAGAGTGAAACCAATATGAGTATTGATTTTGGAGATGAGCTCTTGTTTGCGGAGAGTAAGTTCATTGCGCCACGGTGCGCTTTGAACATGAATATATAAAGTGCCTTCATCAAAACGTTTGAATTCGGTGATAGCTCGACCTTTCTCCCCGATGATATCATACCATATGAATGGTAGTTTACTTGAGGCAATGCCTTGTTCCCAGCCATTGTCTTTGACTATATCCTTGAGTATGTCTGCAATATGTTTTGCTGAAGTATGCATCAAAATGTATATCCAAAACCAACACCAAATGTGTTCTTCAATTGAGTGGCAGGACCAATAGTACCATCTGTTCTATTGATATTGATTTTATGATCATAAAACACATCAAGTGAAAGAGTGACTTTTATAAAACTATTGACTTTCATTGATAGAAGATTCTCCCAGTTCACTACCATTAAGTCAGGAGAAGAAAAGGGAGAGAACACATTCAAACGGGAATTTAATGTCACATTCTCAACTATTTGATCATTAAAATGGGCATTGATTAATGCGCCAAGAAATGCCTTGATTGTATGTCCTTTCGTTACATTGAATGCGCCTTGTTCGGACAATAATCTATTTGCAATGATTGTCGTTCTACCGGTAAGCGGAGCAATCAATATAGATAGTGAAGAAGTCGGCTTGATTTCCATTCCAAGAGCTGTCGTTAAAAATGCAGGTGCAAGGAATGTGGATGTTAGTGGGAAAGTACCACTTGCTGAATCAAATACACCAACATAATTTCTACCATCAGTGAATTGTGTACGGAAATCAACGAGCAAACTATGATTCATTGTTGGGCCTGCTGCAATACCGGCTTGAGAAACAAAGATGACACGATCATCACTCTTTCGAAATTCCACATCGCCGATTTTTGTCAAACCATATCCCAGCTCGAGATAATTATTCCAAGTATAATTATCTCTGATATAGTTTGCTTTATACATGCCAAGTCCAATGATAGAAATAGAACTATTTCCACCGGCTGTCCAATTCAGAAGTCCTACTTGACTGAAAGTGAAGTTCGTAATACCTGAAACTGTCCAACCCTCATCTTTCTTTGCAGCATTCAATGGTGTTGTAACGCGTTTCAAGGAATCTACAAGTCCTTGACCAACTGTTTGGGATTGCACAGAAGCATGACCTATGACCATGAATGTCATGGCCATGAATATTCCACAATACTTCATACCTTCTTGAATTACAATTTGAGCAACCATGCGAAAATCAGTGGAGCAACGATTGTTGCATCTGATTCCACGATGAATTTCGGAGTATCAATATCTAATTTACCCCATGTGATCTTTTCATTCGGAACAGCGCCGGAATATGATCCATAGCTCGTAGTCGAATCAGATATTTGGCAGAAATAGCTCCAAAATGGAATGTCTTGCATTTCCATGTCTTGATATAACATTGGTACTACACAAATAGGAAAATCACCTGCAATACCACCACCAATCTGGAAGAACCCAATGCCTTTTCCAGTGGAATTCTTCACATACCAATCTGAAAGCCACATCATATAATCGATACCGGATTTCATTGTTGTGCTTATAAATTCACCTTTGATGCAGTATGAAGCGAAGATATTTCCCATGGTGGAATCTTCCCAGCCGGGTACGATTATTGGAAGGTTCTTTTCAGCCGCTGCAAGCATCCATGAGTTTTTGGGATCAATTTCATAATATTGTTCAAGCTCGCCAGAAAGCAACATTTGATACATGAATTCATGTGGGAAATATCGCTCACCCTTGGAATTCGCATCATTCCATACACGGAACAAATGTTTCTGCAAGCGACGAAATGCTTCTTCTTCAGGGATACAAGTATCTGTCACTCGATTATAATGATGTTCAAGTAAATCCCATTCATCTTGAGGAGACAAATCACGATAATGAGGCACTCGCTTATAATGCGAATGAGCAACCAAATTCATGATATCTTCTTCAAGGTTTGCGCCTGTACATGAAATAATCTGAACCTTGTCTTGACGTATCATTTCAGCGAGCGTCTTGCCCAATTCAGCAGTACTCATCGCACCGGCCAATGTGATCATCATTTTACCACCTTCGGCTAGGTGTTGTTCATATCCTTTCGCAGCATCAACCAAAGCAGCTGCATTGAAATGAAGAAAATTTTGTTCAATGAATTGTGAAATCGGACCTCTGTTCATGATGCTATTCTTCGAGTGATAATGAGATAAATATTTGATCTTATCGATGTTGTTTATTCGATGTGGAGTACATTTTCTTGCAAAGCTTGGAAAGTTGCTTGCATTCTTCTTCATCTATGGTTTTGCTGATTTCAGCCAGCATGGCAAAAAAGAGCGGATCAACCTTTTCCATCACTTCCATACCAGCCGGAGTGATTTTTGCCAAGGACAATCTTCTGTCTTCTTTTATGCGAATTCTTTCAGCCAAACCTTTCTTTTCAAGACTGTCTATTTGCCTTGTCACATCGGTTGTTTTTTCAATCAGATTTTTAACGATTTCCGTACGAGACATCCCTTCAGGATAGGATCTTTTCAAGAGCCGAAGAATCGCATATTGTCCACCATTGATATCCAAAGGTGCGCATGCTTTATCAACTTGATGTCGAAGATATTCTGCAGCGATACTAATGTCTAATATTGCCTCCAAAGCAGGAAAGCGATATCGAGATTGATGACCGGTATGTTCTGATTGAGACATGCTATACAAGAACCCTTAGAGAACTTGTGAAGTTCAAGGTTGACGATGATGAAAATAATATGCAAACATAGTATTTTGCGAACTGTTTCTTGAGGATTTATGAGTTCTTCCAGTCGAATTCGGATTGATGCAATGGATTGTCCTTCTGAAGAAGCCATGATACGCATGGCTTTACAGGATGTGGAACAGATTCATTCCATTGAGGCAGATTTCCCACATCGAATACTAACCGTCATTCATGATGCAAACCCGGATGCAATTATGGAAAGACTATATCCTCTAGGATTAGGAGCTGTCCATGAGGAAACGATTGACTATCAAGGAATGCTGCATCAGAAAAAAGATCAGTCAAAAGCTCTGAAAAGTGTATTGGCAATCAATGCCGGCCTTTTTTTGATTGAATCCATTGCAGGATATCTTGCTGGTTCGATTGGACTTTTTGCCGATAGTCTGGATATGCTTGCTGATGCAATTGTGTATGGACTTTCCTTGCTTGTTATTTCAGGCTCAAGAGTCATGAAGTCTCGTATAGCAAAGATGAGTGGAATCATGCAATTGAGTTTGGGAATTTTTGGCTTGATAGAATGTCTGAAAAGAACTGTCTTCAGTTCGGAAGTCCCTGAATATTCCACCATGATCATTATTTCATTTATTGCAATGGCCGGAAATTATGGTAGCATGCGCATACTTCAACAACAACAGAGTAATGAACCACATATGCAGGCAAGCATGATCTTTACTTCAACGGATATCCTTGTCAATGCTGGAGTTATACTTGCGGGTATATTCACATTGATTTTAGGATCGAAATTTCCAGATCTCATGATTGGTATCATTGTCTTTGCATTTGTCCTCAGAGGTGCTTTCAGAATATTGCGACTTCGTTAGTTTTTGCCATTCTTGTAAGGTTTTCCACAACTTATTACTCATATACATATGGAGAATGCGGATGTAACTTTTTCCGTTTTGAGACTCCTTGCCATTGCACCACGATGGAATTCCGTATGAAATTGATTTTGACTTTTCTTGTTATTGTAACTTCCTCACAACTCTTTGCCCGCGAAGGCAAAGAGCTTATTGACCTACTTCGAAAAGGGAATGCCCAGCATGATGTTGGGAATTATGAACAAGCCCTTACCTTTTATAAAAAAGCCCTAAAGTATGATAGCATTTCAGGATTGGTCCAATATGAAATGGCATATACTTTACTTGCCATGAAGCGATATGATGAAGCCGCACAGTATAGTCGAAAAGTGATTGATCTAGATAGCAAGCAACAACAGGGCGCATATTTGATGCTGGGCTCGGCATTGAATATGTCCGGAAAAATCCAAGATGCCATTCAGGTATATTTGGAAGGTGTATCGAAGTTTCGGACTATGCATCAGTTGCATTATAATTTGGCTTTGGCATATTATGATATCGGTAATTTATCCAAGTCAGAAGAGGCATTATATCGCTCATTGCAAATGAGGCCCGGACATGTGAATAGTCATATGCTCTTGGGAAATGTTCTTTCTTCCAGAGGTGATAATATCAAATCTGCATTATGCTATGCCTATGTTTTATATCTCGATCCGGAGATATATAATGCTTCCGCGATTGAAACATTGCTTAAAACCAAAATAGAAACATTGTTTGATACAACATTGGGTCCATTACAAACAGGAAGATTTCCCGGTGATTCGATTTTTACGATTGTCTATGAGTCGCTGAATGAGTTGAGGGTACAGACATATGAAGATACTTCATTTGCTCATTCATTATGTTTATTTCTGGGTAGCTTACATTCTTTGATTGAAAAAGGACATCCACTTTGGTCGGACCTGTATGCGCATACATTTTATGGTTTGCAGAATTCAGGACATTGCGAAGCATTCTCACATAGCTTATCCAGTGTGAATACTGATCCAGATAATGAATCATGGATGCGAATGAATCAAGCCAAAGTGCAGGAAATGCGCTCTTGGATAGACACGCATCAACCCCCACAAAAAATGAATCAAATCTTATTCGGTGGAAGATCGGTATTTAGATGAGGTAATTCATTCCAGCGCGTTGTAAATGCCGGTGATTTTCTGTCCCTACGCATTGTCCATTTGCGTGTATTGCCAGCCTTCCCACCCGATGCCCCACTGCGAATCATTCTTCTTCCATATCGCAGATTGATGCTGTCCACAGCTTCCATTAGTGCAGAATTACGTACGATATTTTGTTCCAAAAACAAGGATTGTTGTACGCTTTCTTTTGGGCATATATCATGGAGCATCACACCGCATTTTTTATAATGATATCCTTCTTTGTAGATCCTCTTTACACCTTCAATTGCTGCATGCACCAAATCGGGAGAAAATTGTGTGGGAATTTCACATTTTACGGTAGTTGAATTGGCATATTGCGGATACTTTGGTGAAAAATGATTCGTGCGAATGAAAATGGAAATAGCTCCGCACACTGTTCCTTGTGAACGTAATTTCACGGATGCACTTTCGGCATGTCTTGCTATAGCTTCTGTGAGTTCATGTAATTCCGTGACATAATTCCCAAAACTACGAGAGCAGACGATTGTTTTTTGTTGGGGTAAATCATCAATGCTGATGCATGAAATGCCATTCAATTCATGCACCATGCGCAGGCCGACAATCGTGAACTCTTTTTTGATCCATTCCTGAGGAGCATATTTTAGGTCTTTGGCATTCATGATGCCAGCTCCTTTATATCGTGGTGCTGTTCGATAACCGACGCCCCAGACATCTTCCACAGGTATTTGCTCGAGCCATGCATCTTGTTCAATGGGATCCTCAGGAAATACAAAAACACCCGCACATTCCTTTCTTTTTTTGGCTATTCGATTTGCGATTTTTGACAATGTGCGTGTTGGACCAACTCCAATTCCAACAGGAATACCGGTCCATTGCAATACTGTATCCCGAATTTCCGTACAATATGCATTTCGGTCGGAATAAGGAATATGAGCAAGATCTAGAAACGATTCATCAATGGAATAGACCTCAAGATTGGGAGTAAAGAGAGAAAGCGTCTCAACGACACGATGACTCATATCGCCATAGAGTTCATAATTGGAGGAAAAAACTTGAACATCATGTGCTTCAACGATATCCATGATTTTGAATAATGGATCCCCCATTTTTATGCCGAGTGCTTTTGCTTCATTGGAACGTGCAACGGCGCAACCATCATTATTGGAAAGCACTATGACAGGCACACCTCTCAGCGCCGGCTGAAATACACGCTCACAACTCACATAGAAGTTATTGCCGTCAACTAATGCAAAGACCATAATTATCGGAATTTTTGAATGCAGGAAGTGACCACGCCCCAAATGCAATCACCGGAATTTTCATTGAGCTTTACTGTGGCATATTTTTCATTTTCAGCATGCAAGAGACATTCAGAACCACGCATTTCAATTCTTTTGATGAGAAATTCATTGTTCACGATTGCCACAACGATATCGCCCGATTGTGCTTTGAGTGATCTGTCCACGACAACGAGCGAGCCATCTGAAATACCTGCATTCACCATTGATGTACCACTCACTTGCACGAAGAATGTGGCTGTTTTGTTCTGAATAAGATATTCATCGAGTGATAATCTTTTGTCGATATAATCTTCCGCTGGCGAAGGAAAACCTGCGCTGACGCCAGACAAAAACAGCGGATATGAACTATCCGGTGGAGATTCTTTGAATCCCATTATCGTAAGAACAGTAGTTTTTTCTTTCATGATATTCAGTGCTTTGCAGGAGTGATTTCTGAATGAGTGCAAACTATGGAATTGCATTGATATTTTTGAACCATCTTGTTCACATCAAAATGGTTCTGAATGTCAGATTGATTCTTGGTTCATGAACATTCTTGGTTTTAGGCAATGCATGATGCCAAGCATGCTGAGTTTGGCCTCGCATGATCAATATGCTACCATGTTCGAGCAGAATCTCAATTTTCTCCTTCGAGATACGATGTTTAAATGCGAACTTCCGCTTGGAACCAAAAGAAACGGATGCAATGATGGGTTCTTTGCCAAGCTCTTGCTCATTATCGGCATGCCAGCCCATACCATCATTGCCATCATGGTAATAGTTACAAAGAACGGAATTGAATGAAGTATTCGCTATTGCTTCGCAAGCCTGTTTGATCTTCAATAATTCTTTTGTCCATGGCAATGGCTCCCTTCGAATACCGCTATAGGAATAGGCTGCTCCGGAATCACCATACCATGCACTCTTGCGATTGAGTGTCAGAATTTTTCCGAACATGTTTACGGTATCATTTGACCAATGAATGGATGCGGTGAGCATGTCTATCCAATGCGGATCTGATAAAGAAAGCATATCAGCCGAATAATAGAGGACTTCGCCATCATGAGGAAGCAGGGAAATTGCAGTGGATTTCATGCCAGTGTAACTCATGTTTTCAGTTTTCGGTTCCATGTCTTTTCTCTAATTTGTGGTAATTAAAGTGTCATACAGGTGAGTCCGATGAAGATATCAAATACAATATTCCTCTTTTTCATCATGAGCATCCTCATGCATGCTCAGCAATTACCAAAAGAACCAATACCAGGTGGCACGAAATCTCATGATAGAGGGCTTTCCAAAGAAATTGAAGCATTGCATCATCAGATCACACATGATCCATCATATAGACCAATTCCGAAGTTGCAAAGAAAGCACAGTGGAGAAAGTGGGCTAGGTACTATGGATATGCCTGATACTGCTTGCGTACAACTCATTCCAATCGTTTTTCATGTCTTTCATCCAAAGGGTGAGGCCGGTGTTCCGCTTTCACAATTGGAATATGCAATTGAAGATTTGAATCGCACATTTGCCGGAACAGATGCCGATTTTGGAACCGTGAATCCCGTTTTCAAAAACACGAAGTCATACTCAAAAATCAGATTTGCACTTGCAAAAAGAGATCCATTCGGTAAGCCGACAAATGGTGTGGTGTATTATCAAGATCGTCAAGGTGGATTTGGAAATATCGGACCTAGCTGGGAAAATCAAATTCGTACATATGCATGGGATAATTATAAGTACTTCAATGTCTATGTTCAGAATGATATATATGCCAATAATGTCTTCAATAATTCCGGAGTCTGTTGGTATCCATCCACATGGATGAGTGATAATGATATCGCTCGCATGATCTATAATTATGTATATCTCGGCAAAGGTGGTTCATCCTATAATTATTTGGAATTCAATCAAACCTTCACGCATGAGGTAGGTCATTATCTCGATTTACGCCATACATTTGAAGGTGGTTCTTGTACGGGTGCAGGAGATTTATGTGATGATACGCCTCCAACAGATATTGCTGCAGCAGGCTGTGATGCAACACGATGCAATGGACTGATCAATGGTGAAAATTATATGGATTATAATACGACTTGCTATAAGAATTTCACGATTGATCAAGTTGCCCGCATGGATGCCGCTATGAAGCATCCCGGAAGAAGCACATTATGGCAACCATCAAATTTAGTGGCAACAGGTTTATTGTCTCCAAATAGTAAAGACACTTGTTTGGATTCACCATTCATTTCTTATTCCACGCAATATCTTAGAGAATCTTTGGCAAATGATGGAAGTTTGGATGATGGCTCAATCATCATTTATGCAAGCAATGGTGCCAAGTTCGGCATGAATGGTAAATCGCTGATACCCGGTGATCATTATTCACCGATTGAATTGCCGGATGGACTCAAAGAAAATATTGTTATTTCCGGTGATGGAACATTTGCCACGATGACTATTTCCGGAAAGGCGGTAAAGCATTCCGCAAATGATACAAAGGCATCACTCACATTCACATTATTTGAAGAAGCATTTTCTGAAGGTACGGATAAAGCAATAGTGAATATGTCAACACAATTGCGTCTGGAGTTCAGAGATCCGTGGAAGAAGACATGTGTGGATACATATATTCGGGCAAGTGCAGACACAACATGGAATCTCTTTGAATTACAAGGACCATATCCTCGATATTTCGGTATGTGGAAGAATAAAGATATTTATGCGATTGAGAATTATGGTCGCGGTTTTATCACTGAGTCTGCAACAAGTTCCAATGTCGTTTTACTCGAACCGGGTACTGTCATTAGTGCTGATAATACATGGAATCAAGGTGGAGCGCCGATTGTATTATATGGTCCTGACTATACAGTCCTCGATGGAAAAACCGGCTATGTGGGATTTCGCATTCAAGTGCATGATGCATTTCATTATGGTTGGATGCGCATTGCAGTTTCAGCGACAAATGGTTGTACAGTACTTGAATATCAATACAATGAAAAACCAAATGAAGGTATTGCAGCCGGAGCTGATTGTGCAATTGCATTGTCTGCTGAAGAACAAATCATGTCGGAATCATTTACGATCAAGCCGAATCCAACAACTGATCATATTGTGATAGATTTCAAAAGCGATATCCCAGTGGGTGGAACATTTGTGATTCATTCAATGACCGGCATCGAACAAATGCGATTTTCAATCGAGCAATCATTACAAGAACTATCTATACAGGATTTGACTGCAGGTGTCTATTTGATTTCACTGATCGATCAAGCAGGACATACCATTCGCTCGCAATCAATCATCAAGCATTAAGGAGAAACCGTGAAAGAGAATCAAGTAGATCGCAGACAATTCATGCGCACCATGGGTATTTTGCCCATTGTTTCAGGTGCCGTAATCATGAGCTTATGCACAAGCGGATGTTCCGATGATGATAATCCGACAACCTCATTGACCGGAGAGAAGGTGACATTACTTCTTGAGAATGAACCTACATTGGCCGTTAATGGTGGATTCATTCGACGCACATTTGGCGCGAATATGAATGGGAATAGACCCGTGATTGTGGTCCGTACATCGCAAGAAAAATTTCGCGCAATGTCGAGTTATTGTCCGCATGAAGGTGGCACCATCGGTGTACCATCAGGTAATAAAGCAGTGTGTCCAAATCATGGCGCGGAATTCGGATTAAGCGAAGGAAATTTTGCACAGAATATTGGTGGTCAATCAAGTGCATCCGCTCAAACATTCATAGTGACATATAATCCAACAGCAAAAAGTATCACGATTGAATTTTGATGATTATAGAAGAAGAACATAATGTCAAGTATAATATTGCCCCATTACAGTCTTTACTGGATTTGGGGCAGTATGATCAATTAGAAGATGCATGTCAAAGTATTCTAGACTCAACCATGCAACTTACTCCTGAATATTTGGCACATATTCATGTATTATTATCTCAATCATATTGGAGAAGAGGGAATCGTCATAAGGGAGAGATATCTTCATCAATTAGCATGAAGCTCATGAGAGAGAGTGGTTCTTCATGGAATAAGGCACTTCGCTCACAAATTTATGGAAATGCTGGAGTTTTATACCTTCAAGCAGGAATGTTCGAACAAGCACGTGACTTCATGAAACAAGCTCTCGAATTATGTATTGAAGAGCGTGACTTGGACGGAATGGCGAAGTATTTAATGAATCTGGGTGTGCTTCATTATTATATGTCAGAATTCAATGATGCACTTTCATATTATCTACAAGGTTTGGAATTAGCAAAACAACTTGGGGATGATCGAAAAATAGCAAGTTGCGAGACAAATATCGGAATGACATATGTGAGCATCTCAGAATTCGACAATGCTCTAACATATTACATATCCGCACTCAAGAAAGAAGAAGCAATGGGGAATGCAAGTGGTATTGCTTCAATCCTTGGAAATATGGGAGTGATCTATAGCAATCTTGGAAAATATACTAAGGCTTTAGAGTTTTACAATAAAGCCATGAATCTTGATGAACAATTGGGTATAAGTACCAATCACTCAATGTACTATGGAAATATGGGAGTTGTTTATGGCTCTGTATCTGATTTTCAAAAGGCATTGGAATGTTATCAGAAAGCACTCAAGATTGATGAAGAGCATGAGAATATTTCCGGTATGATCCGACAGCTTGGAAATATTGCCACCATTAATAAAGATCTTGGTGATCACGAACAGGCATTGAAGTACAATCAACAAGCTTTGGATTTATTGAAGGAATTTCCAAATCCTGATCAAGAAATGCATATCGCAAAAAATTTAGGAGAGATATATAGAATAAAAGGTGAGTATCAGCATGCAATGGAACATTTGAATAATCAAATGCATATTGCAAAGAAAATTGGAAGCAAATCTGAAATAGCATCTGCCTATGGAAATTTAGGTTTGGTTTTTATTGCAATTAAGGAATATTCCAAAAGCAATGAATATTTACAAAATGCAATTTCAATTTCAAAAGAACTTGGCATTCGAGCTGAAGAAGCAGGATGGAAAGCAGCATTAGGGGATTTAATTGGGATATCTGAGTATGAATATTATAATGCAATCCAAAGTGAGAGCTTACTGAATGAAGCATTAAAGGTGCATACAGAATTAGGTCAAAAGAGGGAAGAATATCGAACGCATCTTTCAATATCAAAATTATATGAAACTCTTCATAGAGTTGGAGAAGCATTTCATCATTTCAAATTATATCATGATTTGGAAAGAGAAGTGATGAATGAACAAGCAAAAAAGCAAGCTGTAGAATTGGAATTGATTCGCAAGATTGAACAAATTGAAAGATCCAATCAAGAGTCATTGATTCGATTCAAAGAAAAAGAACGAATTCTACATGATATTTTACCAATAGAAATTGCAAATCGAATTGTTTCCGGTGAAACAATGATAGCGGAACAACATGAAAATGTGAGTATCATTTTTGCGGATATTGTCTCTTTCACAGAGACTGCTTTAACTTTACAGGCGGCTGAAGTAGTTGGTACATTGAATGATCTCTTTACTGATTTTGATGCACTCGCACTTGAGATTGGAATTGAAAAAATCAAGACACTTGGTGATGCATATATGGGTGCTTGTGGAATTCCGACATTTCGAGAAAATCATGCAGAAAAAATCACCGAGTTTGCATTCCGTGCTTTGGATGTTTCAAAAAAACATCGCTTTCCGGGACATGATATTATAAAGGTAAGAATTGGATTGCATTGTGGACCGGTCATTGCCGGAGTCATCGGTGGACATAAATATACATATGATCTTTGGGGAGATACGGTCAATACAGCATCGAGAATGGAATCTCAAGGACAAAGAGAAGAAGTACATGTAAGTGAGTTTTTTGTCCGAAATCTCTGTGGCTTGTCTGGATCGGAAGTTTTTCCGGATACAATTGCCTTATCATTCGGAGTGATTTCTATACATGATCGAGGTACAATGCAGATTAAAGGGAAAGGCGAGATGAGAACATTTTTCTTGAGAAGAATGTAGAATTTTTTGTAATTCCTTGACAATCATTGTCTTTCTAAAAAAGTAATTTGTTCTTAATATATTTTCTCGCTATGTTGAATGTATATTATTTTACAGTTACTGGGATAATTATATGGCAGAGAAGAAACCCCTTACAGACTCTCAGAGAAGAATTGTCTTAAAAGCATTAGGTATTGCTCCTCTTGCTTCCGCAGGTTTATTCATGAATTTATCATTGTCAGGGTGCTCAGATTCAACATCTCCGACTGATGATTCAGTTGAGTTAAAAGTTGCCGATGAGCCGGGTTTGGGAAATATTGATGGATTTGTACGAAGAACATATGGTTCAAATAATAATGGCAATCCAATCATCATTTTGAAAACAGATATTGATACGTATCGTTGTATCTCTGTTGGATGTCCCAAAAATTGCGAGAAAAAGTCTCCTGCACCTGCATTAGGAAATCCTAGTAATAAGGAAATCATTTGCGAGACTTGTCCTATGAAAGCAAAATATTCAGTTGATGAAAAAAGCTTCGGTAATGTATTGGAGAGTGGTCCTTCTCAAACACTCAGAGAATTTCCTGTTACATACAATGCATCAACAGGTACTATCAAAATTGATTTCTAAAATTGTTTCAACCTGAAAAATCAAAGGCTTCCCTCGGGAAGCCTTTTTCATTAGAAGGTAAATTCATGTGAATGTTCAAGAAATGCAATCAGCAATCGAATCGTTGCTTCGATATCGTCTTTGTGAACAGCTTCAGCAACGGTATGAGTATATCGACATGGGATCGAAAGTGTGATCACGGGAATGCCATCGCGTGAGACTTGCATTGCGCCGGCATCTGTTCCGCCACTCGGGAGTACTTCATATTGATGCGGGATTTCAAAACGCTCGGCAAGTTCACAGAAGAATTGATAGAGTCCATAATGTGAAACAGACAAACTATCCATAACCTTGATTCCAACGCCTTGACCAATCTTTACGCAATGATCCTTTTCATCCACGCCGGGAATATCAGCGGCGATAGTGATGTCCAATGCAATGCCGATATGTGGCTCCAATCCGAATGATGCTGTTCTTGCACCACGCACACCGATTTCTTCTTGTACGGTTGCAACTGCATGGATATGATCCGCGCTTTGTTTGAATCTGCGGAATGCTTCGAGCATCACATAAACTCCTACTCTATCATCCAATGTCTTGCCTGAATAGAGATTGCCCATTTCTATCAAATCAGATTGCATTGTGACCGGATCTCCAATGCGAACCATTTCTTTGACTTTTTCAGCAGGATAGCCGATATCAATGAATAAATCTGACAAAGGAACAACTTTGTTTCTTTCTTCAGGGGTTGTGAAATGCGTTGGCTTGAAGCCAAATACTCCTGTCAGCGGACCCAACTTTGTGTGTACAGTCACGCGATGCGCAATCAATACTCGAGGATCAAAACCACCCAAAGGTTGCACATAAATGAAACCTTCTTTTGTGATAAATCGCACGATAAAGCCGATTTCATCCATGTGAGCGGCAAGCATGATAGAGCGAGGGGCTTGACCATTTCCTTTCTTCATGGCAAAAAGATTGCCCATCGGATCTGTTCTTAGGGGTTCATCGGAGATCGGACCAAGTATGCCGGACACATAATCTCTGAATTGATGCTCCCGACCGGGTATTCCGGGAGTTTTACATAAGGTTTGCAATAATTCGAATGACATGATAACTCCAAATTGATTCATGCAAAGTTAGGGAAAAGCACATGTACTTTACCAATACATAACATTGGCATAACATACAGGTTACATCACGCCGGTAGTTTTGCAGTGTTCCAGTGTGTGTTGTATAATTTTTCGACTATTGTTCAAATGCGAAATCGTATTTCTGCCCTGTTTTTCATGCTATTCAGCATTGCATGCATCATGTCTGCAACTGTCTTTGCCCAGGATGGCATCATTTCCGGTACTGTAAAAGATGCAGAAACCGGTGAATTTATGCGTAGTGTGACTGTTCGCCTCAAAGACACCAAAAAAGGGGCTTTTTCCGATGTGAAGGGGAAATATACCATCAAAGCGGTTGCTCCTGGTACATATACCATCATCTTCACTTCTGTTGGTTTTTCCCCAAAAACAATTGGCTCGGTGATCGTCACTGCCGGTCAAACTACGACAATCAATGCTTCTTTGTCCCCCGAATCCAAGAAAACGGAAGATGTTGTGATTGAAGCGCGTCGTTCCAATGATGCGCAATCCACGATTCTTGCACAAAGAAAAAATGCAGCACAAGTGAGCGATGGAATTTCAAAAGAAGAAATCTCCAAAACTCCTGATGGTGATGCAGGTCAAGCATTGAAGCGTGTTTCAGGCGTGACTCTTGTTGGAGACAAGTTCGTATATGTTCGTGGAGTGAGCGATCGCTACAATAATACCACATTGAATGGCGCAGGTTTGGCCACAACCGAACCCGATAAGCGCTCATTTGCTTTCGATATGTTCCCTTCCGAATTCTTGCAAAGCGCAAATGTCGCCAAATCCTTCACACCGGATTTACCCGGAAATTTCGTGGGTGGATTGGTGCAATTGAATACTGTCGACTTTCCTGATGGATTTTCATTGAAAGCTTCGATTTCAAGCGCATTTAATACGAATACAACACTGAGAGACAATGCATTCTTAAGCACTCCGGGAAGTTCATCCGATTGGCTTGGCTTTGATGATGGCATGAGATCGCTTCCTTCCAGCGCGCCTACAAATAGAGCAGAGACTGATAGATTGATTCGTGATGCCTATGCAGGAAAGCAAGATGCACAAGAGAGACTTCAGCAATTTGGTCGTGACTTGAAATCAGATTCCTGGAGAAGAGATTCCGCTTCAGCAAATCCCAACACCAGTGTGAATTTGGCATATACAGACATCTTCGAAGTAGGTGGCAATGAACTCGGTGTGATTGCATCGCTTTCACATGGAAATTCCTATGCGATCAAATCAGCAACAGACCGAAATACATTGCTTG
>Ga0172367_10005377_pt1 | contig 15499 bp, 14 predicted proteins | sample Lak10m_FD_114542 | JGI IMG/M metagenome (GOLD analysis project Ga0172367, IMG submission 114542) | Freshwater microbial communities from Kabuno Bay, South-Kivu, Congo - kab_022012_10m | ecosystem: Environmental > Aquatic > Freshwater > Lake | place: Democratic Republic of the Congo: South-Kivu... | reverse complement strand
TTTTCAGTGCCATTTTATCCAAAAATTCTACGAATACTGAATAACTGAATGAGTATCGTAATTAGCTATTTCTCTTTTTTTGTCGGTTTGAATAAAGGTTAAGTCGCAAATAAATGAAAAATAAATTTTCTTGACATTCATTTTCTTTACCAAATTGAGTGCAGCCAATGCAGTTCCTCCCGTCGCCAATAAATCATCATGAATTAGCACTACATCATCTTCAACAAGTGCATCTATATGCATTTCAATAGAATCAACACCATACTCCAACTCGTATGATTCATCAATAACAGTAGATGGCAATTTACCTTTCTTCCGAATAGGCACAAAGCCTGCATTTATGCAATAAGCCACTGCACCACCCACAATAAAGCCCCTAGATTCAAGAGAGACAATTTTGGTGATTCCTTTATCTTTGTAATAATCCGAAATCTGATCGACAACACTTTTAAAAGCAACTGGTTCTTTCAATAATGTAGTAATATCCTTAAAACTGACCCCCTTAATGGGATAATCTTCAATAACCCGAACAAAATTTTTGAGTTCCATAGTATTTTATTATAGTTCCACGTGGAACATTATCTACCTAACATGACCAATAAAACATTAATATCAGAAGGGTTAACACCTGAAATTCTACTTGCCTGACCGATTGTATCAGGTTGTATTTCAGAGAGTTTTTGTCTTGCTTCAGTACTTATAGTGAGAATTTTTTCATAATCAAATTTTCCTCTGATAGAGATATTCTCTAATCTCCTAAATTTATCGGCAACTAATTTTTCACGTTCAATATAACCGGAATACTTAATTTCAATCTCCGCAGATTCTAATATTTCATTGAATCGATTTTCTGGTATTGTCGCCAATAAATTAGTAAAAGGAGTAATGTCTACAATCAAATCAAATATAGAAATCTGAGGACGCAAAATAATATCTTTTAATTTCACACCTTGCCTTAATGCAGCTGAGCCTTTTGCTTCTAAAATAGGATTAACATACTGTGGTTTTATAGAAAACGAAGAAACAAAATCAATAATATTCTGAACCAATCTTTTCTTTTCCAACAATAAATTATAACGAACGTCAGACGCTAAACCAATATGCCAGGAACGCTCAGTTAGACGAAAATCAGCATTATCCTGACGTAATAAAATTCGATATTCAGCTCTGGAAGTAAACATACGATATGGCTCATCAACACCCTTTGTAACCAAATCATCAACTAAAACACCAATATATGCCTCATCTCGATTTAAAACAAATGAGTCCAGATTATGTACCAATAAATGTGCATTAATTCCAGCCACAAGACCCTGAGCAGCAGCCTCTTCATATCCGGTAGTACCATTTATCTGACCAGCAAAAAATAGATTTTTAACCAACTTAGTTTCAAGTGTATGTGACAGTTGTGTTGGATCAAAAAAATCATATTCAATAGCATAACCTGGTCGAAAAATCTTCACATTTTCCAAACCCGGAACTTCTTTTAAAGCTTTTAACTGAATATCCCAAGGCAATGAGGAAGAGAAGCCGTTTAAATAATATTCTACAGTATTCTCACCCTCAGGTTCCAAAAAAAGTTGATGAGAATTACGTTCCGCAAAAGTCACAATTTTTGACTCAATACTAGGACAATAACGTGGACCAGCTCCAACAATTGTTCCGTTGTACATTGGGGAATCATCAAACCCTTCCTCTAAAATCGAATGAACTGTCTCATTAGTATAAGTTATCCAGCAACTTTTTTGCGCAAGAGTTGAATCAACATCAGGCAAAAAAGAGAATCTTTTTAACTCTTCATCACCCTTTTGTTCATGCAATTTAGAAAAATCTATTGTCCGTCCATCAATTCTAACAGGAGTACCAGTTTTTAAACGCCCAGTTTTAAAACCTAACTCAAAAAGCTGATCAGAAATATGATAAGAAGCGTTTTCACCTATTCGGCCACCTTCCATTTTCGCCCGGCCAATGTGCATTAAGCCATTCAGGAAAGTACCATTTGTTAAAATAACTGATTTAGAATAAAAATCAACACCAATCCTTGATTTAACTCCTTTAACAACTTTATCCTCAATAAGTAATGAAACAACCGCATCTTGCCATAAATCCAGATTTGCTGTATTTTCCAATATATTCCGCCATATCTCAGTAAAACGAACCCGATCACATTGTGATCGAGGACTCCACATTGCAGGCCCCTTTGACTGATTTAGCATTCTGAATTGAATACTTGATTTATCAGTAACAATACCGGAAAATCCTCCCAACGCATCAATTTCGCGAATAATCTGTCCCTTGGCAATCCCACCCATTGCAGGATTACAAGACATTTGCGCATATTTGGTCATATCCATTGTAATTAGCAATGTTTTCGATCCCAAATTTGCGGCTGCTACAGCTGCTTCACAACCAGCATGCCCTCCTCCAACAACTATAACATCGTAATATGGCAACATCTATATTGTAATTAACTAATTTCTAATAATTTAAGATAAGTATCCTCTTTTTCTGTCATTAAAAGCTTATCCTTTTTTGACTTATCTTTATAACCCAATAAATGCAAAACACCATGAACAACTATACGGTGTAACTCATTTTTAAAGCCTGAATTATAAATCTCTGAATTCTCAGCAATACGATCAATGCTAATAAAAATATCACCACTAATTAGTTGTTTATCAACGTAGTCAAAGGTTATAATATCAGTATAGTAATCATGATTCAAATATTGCCGATTGACATTTAGTAAATAATCGTCAGAACAAAAAATGATGGTAATATCACCACATGATTTTCCTTCTAAACCAATGACTTCCTTAATCCAATCAGAGATAATTTTCCGTTTAATTTTTGGAAAAGAAACATCTTCATTAAAAAATTTAATGCTCATTGCTTCAACAAGTATTTAATCAAAACTTTTCTACCACCTTCTTTATAAATTATTTCGTCAACAAAATGTCGAATCAGGAAAATTCCACGCCCTCTCTCCTTTCTTATATTTTCGGTGCAAGTAGGATCATATATATTTTCAAAAGGAAAACCCTCTCCCTCATCCTCTATTTCAACAAATAGTTCATTTCCTGAAAAACGAATGGAAATAAACACATTTTTTGAATCGTTTGATTTATTACCATGAATAATAGAATTGGTCAAAGCCTCACTCAATCCCAGATAAACATGATTAAAGTAGTTTTGATTCAGATTAAATTCAACAAAAACCTGCTCCAAAAACAATCTTGCCTGATTGATATTCTTAATATTTGAAGATATGACCAATGACTTTACCAAGGCTAGTTTTTAATTTTATTTATGAACTGATTATACTTCTGATCATAGAATGAATTCAAAATAAAATTGTTACGTTTTATAAATTCATTTTCATTTTTCACCGCATTATTATATTCAAAATAACCTTTTGCGTTTTCCTTATTTATATCAGACGCAGTTTTAGATTCCCGCTTTTCCTCAAAATCTCTTTCTATCTCCGATTTTTCTGCCTCCAATAATTTCGACAAAATTATATTTTGCCGATTAATTAATTCACTAGTTATGTTCCTATTAATTAAATCTTTTCGTGTTTGCTCCAGTAACTGATCAATTGCCTTCAATTGGCCTTGCGCCTGAGAACCAACTTTACTCCCATTATTCATTTCCTTTATCATCTGTTGCATAATTTCCTGCTGGGCTATTGTCTGACCAATACTTTTACTCAATTTTCCCATATCACCCTTCTTCATCTGATCAATCATTTGTTGCAATTGCTCCTTTATTGAATTCTGACTGTCTTTTAAGTTTTTCATTCCAGGTTTTGAGCTCTTGCCTCCAGGTTTATCGCAATCCTCTCCTTCGCCTCCATTCTTTTGCTGGGCCTTAATATTTTCAAGCGCTTCACTTAGAAAAAGAGCCAAATTATTTGCAGAAGTAATCGAATATTGCTGATACATTCTGGAGGCACCAATATTACCTCCCTCCAGATAATCGAAAGATGAAGTTGTATTATTCTCAAGAGCCAACATTTCCTTATTAATTACTGAACTAATTTCAGGTGTTCGCTTTGAAAGTGAATACAAAGAATCTCTTAAAAAATTAACCTGATTTCCAATATTTCTTTGTTTTACTTTCAATTCGTTAATTATTGGATTATTAAAGTCAGTACTTTGCAGTTTATTAAGCACTTTTTCCTGATCAAAGGAAACAAAAATAAGATTATCAAGAATTTGCTTCAAATCTTCAATGTTTTGCTGATTTTCCTTCTTCTGAAGATTTTTAAGCATCTGATCCATAGCAAAGATAAGTTCATTAATATCGTTCACATTGGATTCAATTTCTGTATTAGCTCTTCTTTTATTCTTCTTTTCTAGATCTAAAAGAACATTTTCAAAATTGGACGAAATACCATTAAATTCTTTCTCAAAATTTAACAAATTCATCGGTTTTTGCAAGGTCTTGTTAAGTTCCAAGACCTGATTATATTCCTGTTCAATACTCTTTAATTGTAAAAAATTATTCTTTTCCGAAGGAATCAATTTTTCAAAATCATGCATCTTCTCCATGTTTCGCGAAATTTCTTTTTCGGCATCCCCTAATTCCTTTAAACTTTCTAAAATACGTTCTACTTTCTGTTCTATTTTCATTTTCTTCAAAAGCTGCATATTCTTGTCCAACTGCTTCGAAAGATCTTCCATCCGGGAATCCATTTGTTTCGACAACTGATCAAATTTCCGTAAATCAAACTGCTTAGCCAATTCATTAAACTCATCAAACAACTTTTTCAACTCATCGCTAAAAACTTCATTTAACAGCTCTTCAATTTCTTGCTGCTTTTTTAATATCTCTGCTTTCTCTTCTGTAAAAGAATTTGTAAAATTATTGGCATCTTTATTTTGCTGCGCAATCTCATTTAATACGTTTTCCAACTCATTCTTTTTATTCATTATTTCTTTCACCGATTGAAATTTCTCCCATTCAGTCAATTCAGAACTAATTTGCTTCATCTTTAAATCATCGAACTTATTCTGAATATCTTCTGCCAACCTGGAGCTCTTGTCAAATAACCTTTCAAGTGTATTTAAATCACTGTTTTCTTTTGAAACAATCTCCTTATAATCAGGAAAATTAAAGGTAAAAGTTTCGCTGATTGATCGCTTAAAATGGTTGATAATGTCATTATCAGATACTGAAAAAAAGTATTTAAATGACTTACCTAATGTTTTAACCGACTCAAAATTAAAAGAATAGTAAAAATCCTGATTTAATACTGAAGAAGAAACTGGAAGTGTTATAATACTGTCCTTCCCCTCAAAACTAAGGTTAAAATCAAGGCGATTAAAACCATAATCATCAATTACATTCCCTTTAAAATGAAAGATTTTAAAATCGATTGAATCGCTTACCTGAACAACTTTTATTTCCGGAAATAAATCTGAAGTGGTCAAAATTTTATAAATCAGACTATTATCACTTTTTAATCTGGAATTTTTTATGGAAACACTATACTCAACATCTTTCAATATAGTTTTTGAAACTTCGAAACTATCATCCGCTCTATTTGCTACCAGTAAAATACTATCATTAAAAAATAAAAAAAGCGAATCAGTATCCACTGTATTGAAAATCCACTTTACAGTTGTTCCTGAAACTACTTTCAAATCACCAATATTTTGAAAAACCTCTTTATTCAAATTAGTGTAAGCCGGAGGTATAACTTCAACTTTAAATGAAGAAATGAAAGGCTTATTAATAACTTTAATCTTATAAATATCAGAAACGTACTTTTTATCAGAGAAAAACAAGTTTAGGGAACTATTAACATTTTCAATTCTGTATGAAAAAATTTCTCCTTCCTTCTTCATTAAAAATAAGTTACCGCTAATATCAACATACATAATTTCAGGTATTTCCTTGCCTTCACATTGAAGTTTAATATCAACACTTTCACCAATTACTATTTCCAGATCATCATTCAATAAATTAAAAGTATAAGGTGCAGGCTTTTCAAATTGTTGCTGAAAATGGATTAAACGAACAGTACTTTCGGTATATAATTCAGGAGAAACAGTAAATAATACTAAGAACAGAAGGATAATACCAATTAGCAGAGAAAAAACAAGCTTTAAATCTTTAAAACGAATAGCATCATTAAACTGAAATACTTTCAATTCACTAATTTTCTGATCGATACTAGCCATTTGTAATTCAGACGAATAATTTGAATCGTGGCTTTCCGCCAATTCAATAACATTTATAAGCCTGTCTCTTATTTCCGGATAAATCTGCTGTAATTGCGAAGAAACGTCGTAATAGGAAAGTCTTTTCCCAATGCCTAAAAGTTTAATAAAAGGAATAAAAAGAAAGTAAACAAACACAACCAGAGTAAGTAAGACCGTAGTAATAAAGATGGGTAATTTAACTTTAGGATCGAAATAGCTAAAGTATTCAAGCATTGAAATCAAGCTGTAATAAACCAATACCAATAAAATAAAGAGAATAAATCCTCTTATCAACTGGTATTGATAAAACTTCCTTATATAGGAATTCAGTTTATCAACAAACTGTTTATAGCTCTCATTCATATTTATAATAAATTCATTTATAGAATCTTGTATTTATACTTTTTGAACATTCAATTTTGAATAGTGTTTATAAAATTGAAGCAAAAATTTAAAAACTATGGGCAAAGATATTGATTGAAAATTGTATTAGATATTTTTTCCTACTTTGCAACAAGAAATAATCAAATCTATTCAGTGTAAGTTTAAACAGTAAAGGTCATTTTGTTGGATCATATTTTATCAAGAATTGAAAAAATTAACAGTTGTTACTAGAACTTAAATTCACTTTATTTTCAGCGCTTTCTCCTGTTAATAACTCGTTCAAAAAAGAAAATAAAAACAGTTATTTCAATAAAACAAGAAAACTGAAAAAAAGATATTAAGCATATTAACAGCCCATAATTATTACCATATTTTCATTTCATTTTTAAAAATATTTATGGTAATATTGAATTTAATAATTTGAAGTAAAATAATACAGTTTAGTGGGTATCCTTTTGGGTTTATTCAGAATATAATATATTAGAAGATTAGATAGAATTATGGTTGAGCGGTTAAGTATATTATTAGTGGAGGATAATCTTTTAAATCAACGTATTGTAACGTTTAGTTTAAAAAAGTATAACCATGAAGTGACAATTGCCAACAACGGAGTTGAGGCAATCGAAAAGTTTCGTGAGAATAAATATGATGTGATTTTAATGGACATCATGATGCCTGTGATGGATGGTCTTGAAGCTACTGTTAAAATCAGAGAAATAGAAAGTGATAGTAATTTTGAAAACAGAACACCAATTATTGCTCTAACAGCCAATACTATGGATAACGACCGCGATAAATGTATTTCCTACGGAATGGATGAGTTTATGGCGAAACCTTTTGATATTGAAAAGCTGAAATCAATTTTTTCTGAATTAAATATACCTTCCTGAATAGTTTTTCCTTTTTTAAAACTTCAGTCTTAATTTTTTACATTTGGCTTTTCTTAAAAGCTCAAAATGAACAAGCATTTCGATTTTAGAGACGAATCGCTTTCGGATAATGAAAAGGAATTTGACAAGCAATTAAGGCCATTGGAATTTGACGATTTCAGCGGGCAAAACAAAATTGTTGAAAACCTGAAAATTTTTGTGAAAGCAGCTAAAATGCGAGGTGAAGCACTCGATCATGTTTTGTTACACGGTCCTCCCGGGTTGGGAAAAACCACTCTTTCAAACATTATAGCAAATGAACTTGGTGTTTCTTTAAAATTAACTTCCGGACCAGTTTTGGATAAACCCGGCGACCTGGCTGGTTTATTAACCAACCTTGAACCGAATGCTGTTCTATTTATCGATGAAATCCATAGGTTGAGTCCAATTGTTGAAGAATATCTTTATTCGGCAATGGAGGACTATAAAATCGATATCATGATTGATAAAGGACCCAGTGCAAGGTCCATTCAGCTCGAATTAAACCCTTTTACATTAATTGGTGCAACGACGCGCTCTGGCTTATTGACAAGTCCTCTGCGGGCCCGTTTTGGCATCAAATCGCACCTCGAATATTACGATGTGGATATCCTGACCCGAATTGTGAAACGTTCGGCAGCCATATTGAATGTTAAAATTGAAGATCAGGCGGCTGTTGAAATAGCTTCTCGCAGCCGGGGGACTCCACGAATTGTAAATGCCTTATTGCGTCGTGTGCGCGATTTTGCCCAGGTTAAAGGTGATGGTAACATTAATTTGGATATTACCCTTTACTCGCTTGATGCCCTGAATATTGACAAATACGGTTTGGATGAAATGGATAATAAAATTCTGAACACCATCATCGATAAATTTAAGGGTGGACCAGTTGGAGTTTCTACTATCGCTACTGCGGTTGGTGAAGATTCAGGAACCATTGAAGAAGTTTATGAACCTTTCCTGATCAAAGAAGGCTTTTTGAAACGAACTCCGCGTGGACGCGAAGTGACAGAATTAGCTTACAAACATTTAGGAAAGATACATTACGGCGACTCCCCTACTCTTTTTTAACGGGTCGAATCTCGAAAATTTTGGGATAAAACTTTCCGGTGACATACATTTTTTTAGTGGCCGAGTCGATGGCTATTCCATTCAGAAAATCTACCTGCTTGTCGGGATTGATCATCGATAACAGGCCATCGAGATTGATTTTTGAAAGCACTTTACCGGTTTGCGGATCAATCTTGACGATCAGATTAGTGGTATAAACGTTGGCATAAATAAATCCGTCGGAATATTCCAGCTCATTCAGGTAAAAAGTGGGTTCTTTGTGATCGTAAACCTGAACTTTTTTAACTGTTTTATACGTCGCCGGGTCGATGTAAGTCAGGATATTGGTTCCGTCACCCATGATCAGATTTTTGCCGTCGTTGGTCATCCCCCACCCTTCTGCCGATTCGAACCGAAAACTGTCCACCAAAGCCATCGTTTCGAGTTCGTAAACAAATCCGATCTGAGTTTTGTATGTCAATTGAAAAATCCGGTTGTTTATAATCGAAATGCCTTCCCCAAAATAACGATCGGCCAGTTTCACCGATTGCAAAGTTTTTCCGGTCTTCAGGTTGGTTTTGTATATGCCCGAAGTACCATGTTCACCAGTGCTTTCGTAAAGCGATCCGTTGTGAAATTCAAGTCCTTCTGTAAAAAATTTCTCGTTATGGGGATAATTTTCAACGACTTCATATCCATACTGTTCAGGAATAATATCTGAAAAAACTTCGAAGGTTTTAAAGTAAATGCCTTCTACCCCATCAGTTTTGGTAGAAACTGCTTTGATGGTATGTTTTCCGAGGGTCTTATACTTCTTGAGATAAGTAGTAAACTCGGCTTCGATACTCGATGCCACCTGTGTTGAATCAACAAATATTTTGGTTTCTTTCAGCTCTCCTTCTTTCAGTTTAACCGAAATTTTAATCGAAATATCGTCGCCAAAAATGATTTTCTGGTGAACCGATTCGACTGTAATTTGCACAGCAGGTTTTCGCGAACGATTTGATTTATTGGAACATGAAAACGAGCTGACAAACAATGCGATGACAATAAATCCGGCGAATATTCTGAAATTCATTGGTTTGATTCTAACGGTTGTTTTTATAGGCATCAAATATAAAACAAATTGGCTTTCAACCCGATTTTGGCAATTGATGAGTAGAATAGCTTTATATCTTTGACGAAAATTTCACAATCGTGGGAGCACTCAAAAAATTAGCCGGCGAAACAGCCATTTATGGTATGAGCAGTATCGTCGGCCGTTTCCTGAACTGGTGGCTGGTTCCGTATTATTCCCGGATTTTTCTTCCGGAGGAATATGGCGTGGTGACCAACCTTTATTCGTATGTCGCTTTCCTGCTGGTTATTCTCACTTTTGGGATGGAAACCGGATTTTTCAGGTTCGCCAATAAAAAGCAGGATCATGATAAAATCTATTCAACCAGCGTCTTTTCGCTGTTCGGAAGTTCTGTGCTGTTTGTTCTCATTACTTTTCTTTTCTCCGGAAATATTGCCGGATTTTTGGATTATGCCAACAGCGAACAATACATTAAATGGCTGGCCATTATTGTGGCGCTCGATGCCGGAACAGCCATTCCGTTTGCCAACCTGCGGCACGAAGGAAAAGCCGTTCGGTTTGCAACATTAAAAATGGTCAACATCTTTTTTAACATTTTCTTCAACCTGTTTTTTCTGTCGGTTTGCCCGCACCTGCTAAAATCAAATCCTGAGAGCATTGTCCGGTTTATTTATAATCCGGAGTTTGGAGTTGGATATGTTTTTGTAGCCAATTTAATTGCTTCGGTGGTAACACTGATTATGCTTATTCCTGAAATCCGGAAGATTAAACTGGTGTTCGACTGGCCGCTTTTCCGCGAAATGTTCTGGTACTCCTTCCCTATCCTGCTGGTCGGAATTTTCGGGATGGTCAATCAAAACATCGACAAAATTTTGATCCCCGAACTGGTTCCGGCCGATCAAAAACCGATGGAACAACTAGGGATTTACGGTGCCAACTACAAGCTGGCCGTGTTGATGAACATGTTTATCCAGGCTTTCCGCTATTCGTTCGAGCCGTTCTTTTTCAATCAGCAAAAGAAAAGCGATTCGACACTGATTTATGCTCATGTGATGAAGTATTTCGTGATTTTCGGCCTGCTCATTTTTCTCGGAATAGTTCTGTTTATCGATGTTTTCAAGATTCTGATCGGATCAGAATATCACTCCGGACTAAAAGTTGTTCCGGCTGTGCTGATGGCCAATTTATTCATGGGCATTTATTTCAATCTTTCGTTGTGGTACAAACTGTCGGACAAAACCTGGATGGGCGCCTGGATTGCCGGAATTGGTGCTGTTTTGACCATTGTCGTGAATGTGATGTTTATCCCGTCGATGGGCTACATGGGATCGGCTTATGCCGTTCTGCTTTGCTTTGTCATCATGACGGTTATTTCGTATGTAATTGGCCAAAAGTACTATCGGGTGGAGTACGACCTCAAGCGAATTCTGATTTATCTGGGCCTTTCAATCGTGCTTTATTACCTTTCTGAAGCAACTCATTTTTCAGGAGAAATACTGAAATATGCCCTGAATTTTGGATTATTCGGAGTGTTTGTGGGAGTGGTATTCCTTATGGAAAAAAATGATCTTCGAACTTTATTCAAACGATAGTCAATAAAATACTTTTAAGTATTATTTTTGACTTTTTATTTTCAATCAAAATGAAGAATTTAAAGATTGCCGTTGCCAGCGACCACGCGGGTTTTGAGCGAAAACAGTCTGTGTTGAAATTCCTTCAGGAGCAGGGAATCGAATATCATGATTACGGTGCCTATTCGGCCGAAAGCAGCGATTACCCCGACTACGCCCATCCGTTGGCCGATGCTGTGAGCAAAGGAGAATTTAGCCTAGGAATTACGCTCTGCGGAAGCGGAAACGGCATAAACATGACCGCCAACAAGCATCAGGGAATTCGTTCGGCGATTTGCTGGATGCCCGAAATTGCCATGCTGGCCCGCCTGCACAACGATGCCAATGTTTGCGCGCTTCCGGCCCGTTACATCACCGACGAACAGGCGGTTGAAATTGTTAAAATCTTTTTGACCACGGATTTTGAAGGTGGTCGTCATCTCAACAGAATCAACAAGATACCGGTTTGCTAACGATGTCGGAACAAAAGATAATATTCCTGCAGAAATCAGAAGAAATTGCCTTCGATCTGAAACACCGGGCGACAATCAAATTCAACATCGCGAAATACGATGCGGCAGTTGATCGTGGCCGGAAACGGTATTCAAACCTCGAGCTGGCCAAATCACGGGCTTCGTATGTCAAAACGCAGGCCGTAAATCATTTGCACGATTATTTACTTCAGTTCGAAAAGAACATCACGAATAATGGGGCATCGGTAATCTGGGTCGAAAACACCGACGAAGCAATTGCCGAAATCAAAAAAATACTGATTGAAAATGGTTCGAAAACAGTGGTCAAAAGCAAATCGATGACCACCGAAGAAATTGAACTGAATCATCATCTGGAAGAAATAGGAGTGGAGTCGCTCGAAACCGATCTGGGTGAATACATCGTGCAATTGGCAGGCGAAAAACCTTATCATATCGTTACGCCGTGCATGCACAAATCGCGGCACGATATTGCCCAGTTATTCACTGAAAAATTCAATACTCCGGAAGGAAGTGCTCCTGAATACCTGACAGGTTTTGTTCGCGAATTGCTTCGGAAAAAATTCACTTCGGCCGATGTGGGAATTACTGGCGCCAATTTTCTGGTGGCCGACGTGGGAGGAATTTGTCTGACGGAGAACGAAGGAAATGCGTTGATGTCGGTTTCCTTTCCCAAAATTCATATCGTGATCGCCGGAATCGAAAAAGTAATTCCCCGGATGCAGGATCTCGCGCTAATGTGGCCCATTCTGGCTGCCCACGGAACCGGTCAGCAGATTTCGGTTTACAATTCGCTGATCACCGGACCGAAAAAAGCCGGAGAAACCGACGGTCCTGAAAAAATGTTCGTCATTTTGTTGGACAACAAACGCTCGGAACTTTACAAAGACGACGATCAATACGAAGCGCTGAAATGCATTCGTTGCGGTGCCTGCCTGAATGCCTGTCCCATTTACAAAAACATTGGTGGCTATACCTACGATGCCACTTACAGCGGGCCAATCGGCTCGGTAATTACGCCGTATTTCAAGGGTCTGAAAGAATACAATCACCTGAGTTCGGCTTGTTCGGTTTGTGGTAAATGTACCGAGGTTTGTCCGGTTAAAATCCCACTTCATCACATGCTGCTTATCAATCGCCGGAATGCTGTGAAAGCCGGAGCCGGAGGTTTTGTCTGGAATTCAGGAATGAAGGGTTTTGAATATGCTTTTTCGAGCCGAAACCGGCTGGATTTAGTGGGAGGAAAAACAAAAAATGCACTTGCTTTGTTAGGGGCTAAAGCTTTGGGAGAAAGGAAACAACTACCCAAACTAGCCGATCAATCATTTAGCCAACAATGGAAAACTAAAAAATAACACCTATGCTGTCGAATACGTGCAAATATGCTGTCAGAGCGCTGATTTATCTCGGAAAATATTCCGATGACGGGACCAAGATCGGCATCAAAAAAATTTCTTCCGACCTAATTATTCCAACTCCTTTTTTGGGAAAAATCCTTCAAAATTTAGTGAAACAGAAAATACTTGTTTCGACTAAAGGCCCAAATGGCGGGTTTGGTCTTGGAAAGAAGGCCAGCGAGATTACACTTTATGAAATTGTACGTATTGTTGATGGGGAAGATTTTTTCAAAAACTGCCTGATTGGGTTGCAACCCTGTTCTACGCACGAGCAAAACGAGAAACCCTGCCCGGTGCATTCACGCTTCGGTCCAATTCGGGCGCAGTTGTATCAGTTTTATCAGGAAACTACCATTGCCGGAATTTTGGGCGATATGACCGGATTTGAAGAGCTGATCAAACTTTAAAAAGCAGATCTGATTCAGCAGAATATTAGCTAATTTTGTTTATGCGACTCAGTAAAAATGAGATAGAAAGCATTCATAAACTTGCCATTCAACATTTTGGCGAGGGTACCAACGTGTTTCTGTTTGGTTCGAGAACGAATGAACAGCTGCATGGTGGTGATATTGACTTATTCATAAGTAAGGGAGGTCAACGACTTTCTGTTCGGGCGAAAGTTGATTTTATGACTGATTTGGTGATGCTGATCGGCGATCAAAAAATTGATGTTGTATTGGATCATCCTTCGATGAGAGATTCTGGCTTTTTTAAAACCATTCGCCAAACGGGTATTCAACTATGCTAACGGAAGAATTGAGAGATAAACTTGTTGAAACGCTGTCTGTTTGTGATATTCACTTCCAGCGGATGATGTTTGCATTCAACAGCATAGAAAAATATTTCCCTTTGACGGAAAATGCTTTTCGCCAAATATCTCAGCTTGAACTTGCATTGTTCGATCAGCTGATTTATAGGTTTTCCAAACTTCAGGACAGTATGGGCTCCCGCTTGTTTAAGCAGATTTTGGAAGTACTCGAAGAGGATATTTCGGGGCTTCCGTTTATTGATATTCTTTACCGGATGGAAAAATTAAAGCTTTTGGAAAATTCCAAGGATTGGATTTCTCTTCGGCAAACCCGAAACACTGTGTCGCACGAATATCCGTTTTATATTGATGTTCAGGTGGAAGAATTAAACCTGTTGCCCGAAGAGGTGATGAAATTATCGGTCATTTGGCTTAAATTAAAAGCATATTCTACCGAAAGATTAATTCAGTAAATCAATCAGTCCTTCAATCCTTCAGTTATTCCCATGGCCGGAATTTACCTCCACATTCCATTTTGCCGCAAACGCTGCCATTACTGCGATTTCTTCAAATCAACCGATTTTGGGGCAAAATACCAGATGGTGGCAGCGCTCAAAAGAGAGTTGACTGATCGATCCGGAGAATTGAAATCCGACGAAATACAAACCATTTATCTGGGCGGAGGCACACCTTCGGTTTTACAGGTTAGTGAACTGGGCGAATTGCTTGAAACGATCCGGCGTAATTATCAAGTTTCTCCGGAAGCTGAAATTACGATGGAAGCCAATCCTGATGATTTAAGCCTTTCCAAACTGGAGTCAATCAGGCAATTGGGATACAACCGGCTGAGCATGGGAATTCAGTCGTTTTCGGAGCACGACCTTCGGTTGATGAACCGCCGCCACAGCGTAGAGCAAGCCATTAGTTCGGTGGAGTGGGCAAAAAAAGCGGGCTTCGAAAATATCAGCATCGATTTAATTTACGGGTTGCCCAACCAAACTCCGGAAGAGTGGGAGAGGGGTGTGCGCCAGGCCGTCGACCTGGGAGTGCAGCACATTTCGGCTTACCACCTGACTTACCACGAAGGCACCGTTTTTTACGAGCAGCTTAAAAAAGGAATGCTGAAAGAATTGCCCGATGACGTTAGTTTACAGCAGTTTGAAATCCTTCGGACGATATTAATAGAAGCCGGTTTTGAGCATTACGAAATTTCGAACTTTTGCCAACCAGGATTTTATTCGAAGCACAATTCGTCGTACTGGAAAAATGAAAAGTATTTGGGAATTGGTCCGTCGGCGCATTCGTTCGATTTGAAAACCCGCCGCTGGAATGTGTCGTCAGTTTCCGGGTACCTGAAAGGGATTGAAACGGGAGAATCCTATTTTGAAACCGAAATTTTGACCGAACAGGATCGGTACAACGATTACATCATTACCGGGCTTCGAACGGTTTGGGGAATTTCGGAAACAGTCATTCAAACACAGTTCTCGGCTTCGCATAACCTTCATTTTCAGAAAATCCTGCAAAAGTATCTCGCGTCGGGGCAGGTCAAAAAATCCTCCGGAATGATCAGTTTAAAGACTGAAGGATTATTCGTTTCCGACCAGATCATGGCTGATTTCAT
>Ga0172367_10005376_pt1 | contig 15501 bp, 15 predicted proteins | sample Lak10m_FD_114542 | JGI IMG/M metagenome (GOLD analysis project Ga0172367, IMG submission 114542) | Freshwater microbial communities from Kabuno Bay, South-Kivu, Congo - kab_022012_10m | ecosystem: Environmental > Aquatic > Freshwater > Lake | place: Democratic Republic of the Congo: South-Kivu... | reverse complement strand
ACGACTGAATCCAATCCGGCACCTGGTTGTCGTACAGGCGTTTGGATTCAAACACCCGCGCGTTTTGCTTCAATGCCTTTCCCAGGGTAGTATTCATGTTCAACTTGCCATTTTTATAGCAAATGACAAGGACGGTAGTAGGCACCGGTTTGAGCACATAGCCCTCCAGTTCTTTCAAGGACTTCATATCCTGCGCCTCTTTCAAAAAAACCACCTGGCAAGGAGCCATCATGGGGAAACGGCGTGCGGTGTCGAGCAAGGTCTGGTGGTCTGTATCCTTCCCATAGAAAACAGACTGGTTGAAGGCACGTTCAGCCTCGTTGAGAATATTATTTTCCAGCGCATCGGCCAGCACGTCGATGAAGTACGATTCTTCTCCGTGCATAAAATATACCGGATGGAAGTTTCGCTGCTCGATTTCTTTTAAGAGTTCGGTATGTGGCATCCGCGAAAGGTAGTCAATTTTTAGTTGACGTGCTGTAAAATCAGGTCTTTAACTGCCGATATCCAGGCCGGATTATCGTTCAGGCTGGGAACCAGATCCACCCGTTCGCCCCCTTTTTCGGCAAATTCTTCCTGGTACTCTTCCCTGATTTCAATCAACGTTTCCAGGCAATCGGCTACAAATGCCGGGCTGAACACGAGGATACGCTTGGCGCCCTTTTCGGCCAGTGCATCGAGTACTTCGCTGGTATAGGGTTTTGCCCAGGCTTCGGGTCCCAGACGACTTTGGAAAGTAGTGGTGTATTGTTCCGGTGCGAGTCCCAGGCTGGCGGCGATAGCCCGGGTAGTGCCGTGGCATTGTGCGGAATAGCAGAACTGGTTGGCCGCGTGCATAGACTGGCAGCAGGTGGCGCTATGCAGGCAATGGCCGTGGGTATCCGCCTTTCGGAGTTGACGCTGCGGTAGCCCATGATAGCTAAACAAGATATGGTCATACGCGTCGAGGTCGAAGGCACGGGCATTTTGCGCAAACAACTCGATCATTGGAGCATAATCGTAGTAGGAGTTTATCAACGACAAAGGAAGGATAGTTTCTTTGCGGGCGAGAATGCGCATCACTTCCTCGTGTACCGAACCGGTGGTAGCCGAAGCATACTGGGGAAAAAGCGGTAATACCAGGATAGAATCGACACCAGCGGCGATTAAGGATTCGAGGGCACGTTCAATCGAAGGTTGCTGATAGCGCATCCCGAGGGCAACCACGAACCCATCGCCCAGCTGTTGCTGGACGCCGTGGGCGAGCCGTTCGCCATACACCTTTAGGGGAGAACCTTCCGGAGTCCACAGTTTTTTGTACAGTTTGGCGGAGGAGCCGGAGCGAAAAGGCGCTATAATACCGCGAACCAGCAGGTTGCGAGGGAGCCACGGATAGTCAATCACCCGGGGGTCGAGCAGAAATTGCTTTAGATAGCGATAGACAGCGGGGCGGGAAGGAGCATCCGGTGTCCCCAGGTTGACCAACAGAATCCCTTTCTTTGTTGAATACATAATGAAGTCTGCGTTAAAGAATGCTAAGGTAAACCGGGCAATGCCCCAAATGTTTTATTTTGTTGTAAAGTGAATGTCATATTCGCAAAAGCACCTACTTTTGGCCAAAAATTAGGATACCATGAAAAAACCATTGATTTTGGTTACCAACGACGACGGCGTTTCGGCTCCCGGGATTCGGGCATTGATTGAGATAGCCTCCCGTTTGGGCGAAGTCATCGTGGTGGCTCCGGACGCCCCGCAGTCCGGCATGGGACACGCCATTACCATTACACAGCCACTGCGTTTGCATGCGACCAATATTTACGGAGCGATTGAAGCATACGAATGTTCCGGCACGCCGGTTGACTGTGTGAAGCTCGCCAAAAATGTACTTTTGAAAGACCGGGTACCTGATTTGTGCCTCTCGGGAATCAACCACGGGTCAAACGCCGCGATCAATATCCTTTACTCAGGCACTCTATCCGCTGCCATGGAGGCCTCGCTGGAGGGCATACCTTCCATCGGATTCAGCTTACTCGACTACAACCACGATGCCGATTTCAGTCAGGCCACGCCTTATCTGGCCGCGCTGATTCAGTACGTGCTCACCAAAGGAATACCGAAAGGTAAATTACTCAACGTCAATATCCCTGCCCTGCCACGGGAAGAACTCAAAGGGCTCAAAGTATGCCGACAGGCCAATGCCCGCTGGGTGGAAGAGTTTTCGGAATCCAGGGATCCAAGGGGACAAAAGTACTACTGGCTCACCGGAAAATTTGTGAATGATGACCCGGGAGAAGACACCGACGTTTTTGCGCTCAGCCAAGGGTATATTTCCGTGGTGCCATCGATGCACGACCTTACGTATTACCCCGCTATTCCCGTATTGCAGGATCTGGAGGCATTTCACACCAAATAAGCCCGGAGCCGATGTGGACTAAAAATACCATTTGGACAGGATTGCTGGCGGGGGTGCTGGTTCCGTTTGTAGGCTATGCGGTGCTGCTGATGTTGGCCGAAAAATTTCAAGTGTACTTTCTACCGGAGCGGTCACCCAACGACCCGGTATTTGATTCGATGACGCTTCAGGTAATAGCGCTGTGCTGTAATTTAATCCCGATGCACCTCTTCAACCGACGGCACTTTGCGCAGGCTATGCGGGGGGTGGTTTTTTCCACCCTTGGGTATGCCGTCGTATGGTTCGTATTGTTTGGGGTAGAAATCTTCCAGAACTAAAAGTATGCGGTACTATCTGATTGCCGGGGAAGCATCCGGTGATTTACATGGCGCCAATTTGATAAAGGGACTGCGCGAAGAAGACCCCGGTAGCTGCTTTCGGGCATGGGGAGGTGATCTCATGCAAGAGGCAGGCGCTACCGTGGTCAAACATTACCGCGAACTTGCGTTCATGGGATTTGTAGAGGTGGTGCGCAACTTGAGAACTATCCACGGCAATTTTAAAAAGTGTAAGGAGGACATTCTTAATTTTCAGCCGGATGCGCTCATTTTAATCGATTATCCCGGTTTTAATCTCCGGATGGCCCGCTGGGCCAAGCAACACGGGATTCCCGTCATCTACTATATCGCACCTCAAATATGGGCCTGGCACCAGAGCCGGATCCACCAGATTAAAGCGAGCGTGGATCAACTCTTTGTCATCCTGCCGTTTGAAAAAGATTTTTACCAGACATACGACTACCCGGTAGCGTTTACCGGACACCCCTTACTGGATATAGTGGATGCCTACTGGCAAAAATCCCCGGTACCTCCTGTGCTTAGCCCCGACCCCCGGCCCGTCATCGCCCTGCTGCCGGGAAGCCGCCGACAGGAAATCGCCGCCTTGTTGCCGCTCTATCTGAGGGTGTTGCCCGATTTTCCCGACTATCAGTTTGTGCTCGCAGGTGCGCCGGCTATTCCAGATGCCTTCTACCAATCCTTTCTCGATCGCGCACCTATTCAACCCCGGCTCGTCCGAAATCAAACCTATGATTTGCTATCCGGAGCACACGCCGCCATGGTAGCTTCCGGTACGGCAACCCTCGAGACGGCCTTATTCCGGGTGCCACAGATAGTTTGCTATAAAGGAAATCCCATTTCATACCTCATCGCACGGGCTGTCATAAAAGTACCCTTTATTTCCCTGGTCAACCTCATCCTGCAAAGACCACTCGTGCCGGAGCTTATCCAACACCATTGTACGGTAGAAACTATCCGCACATCACTGTCCTCCCTCCTCACCGGCCCCCGACGAATCCAAATGCTCAGCGGCTATTCCGAACTTCGACATTTGCTGGGTGAACCTGGTGCGGCCCTTCGCGCTTCCAGGGAAATAGGTGCCTTCCTCCGCCAAAAAGGCGCAACCAAGCCGTAGTATCCTCCTTTTTTCTACCGTTTTCTTAGCCTCGTAGCACGTTTTCTAAACCGTTTCGCAGAAAACAGTTTAGTTATTTTTTCATATATAAAATTTTTAAATTTGTATTGGGTTTTCAAGGTACCGCAAAGTACCAACCGAACAACCCCAGCGCCGACTACTTTCGCTACACATAAAAAACAAAGCATGTAATGAAAGTAACAAGCGGACTACATAACGAGGTGTTTTTGTTTTTACACACATATAAATTTAACATATATATTAATTTGCACCGCATAAACACCTACTGCACAGCAGCAGGACGAACAACACTATGAAACCGCACACATCGCAGCAGGCAATTCTGCCTCCACCGTTTGTCCGGTACTGAAAACACGAAGGCTACTACAACACAACCATTCCACTGCGCCACGACGGGAGTTCCGTACGTGTACCCTTGGCTATTTGTGCTCCTTTGAACGGATACGCACAGGCCGTGGGCGAGCCATTTTCTATCTTCTGGGATGTACCCAAAGATGGACTGGGCGATCTATGCCTATTGAAAACCAATTATTTAACAAATATAAGTCACATGAGTCCAGTTTTTTTACACCCACGCTTCATCATTTCCAGCAAGGCCCGATGTAGGGCTTCCTAATGCTGGAATAACCAGCCCATAACACGCATTCCCGATGACAGGCCCGAGGACGGCCTGTTGACTTGCCGGCTACAACAGCGCGCGCACGGAGGTATGGACACCCTTTTCCCAACGATTTACTCCGCTGGGATACCTGGTATCCGCATTCCCTGATCGACGCACCCTACCCTAGCCGGAACAGCCCAACAACAAGGTGCTGACGGGAATTCTTTGTGCCAAAATCACGCAAACACATTGTTGGAATCGACCGGACAAGCACCCGCCACCCGGTCGAACAGGCGATTATTTTCTTCAATTTAAAATCCATAAACATGCAAAAGCCTGCAAATCAATTACTTGCTAACTCAAATTCCAAATCATCCAATTCTGCCGAAACCAGGATTCTATTACTCGTCATTTTCCTGGGAGTGGTTGGATTATGGTACGTACTTTCCAAGACCAACCAATCAACCCCCTATTCCCTGAAGGATAAGCAGCTCCCTGAAAAACAAGAGCAGCTGGCACAGCAGGATTACTTGGCCCACTGACAGGAATCGGCTAAACCAGTAAGCTGGTGAGCCCGGCTTTTCAAATGCCTGTTTTTGTTGGTTTTTAAAATAAAATCAATAAAAATAGGCATTTGAAAAGAACATAATTTGGAAACGCGAATAGTCAAGCGGCTGTTCGGGCAGCCGTTCCTATGCCCTGCGTAGCATTACCTGCTATCCGGGATAGGCATGGTATGGAGCAGGGAGCAGCGCGGGTTCTCTCTTGGATACCTTTGCCAAAGATTAATAGCAGGAAACGCGAAAAACCCAAATTGGATAGCCTAATAGACGGGACAGGTACTAAAAATCTACTATAAAATGAACAAAATGAAACTCTACCTGTTTATTTCACGTTCTTTAAGTAATGTTATCTTTTAAACGCCGTACGATGAAAAACCTGAAACACATCCTGGAACGCTCTGCTTTTGGAGTCTGTAACACCCTTGGGCGCGCGATGGGTCTTTCCTCCGCTACTGTTCGTCTCTATTTCATATACCTGTCATTCGTAACCTTGGGCTCCCCCATTATCATATACCTATTCATGGCATTCTGGCTCAACATACGTCGCTATGTGAGCAGAAAGACCTTTCTGTTTGAGTAGCCTCATTCCATGAACCTGTACCTGGTAAGGACCTTTGTGAGGTCGGAACCCATTGCTTAAGAAATGGCTGATTGGCTATGTTTCGCCCTTATTGGCGAAATACGAATTGGATGATATTTGCGCCCATCTGAAGAGCCTGCCGTCTTTTCTCTTCCGAATCGTTGTGTACATCCTGGTCTTCCCAGCCGTCACCCAGGTCGCACTCGTGGGAATAGAAGCATACCAGGCGTCCTTCCCAGAAAAGCCCGAACCCTTGGGGTGATTTTCCATCGTGCTCATGAATTTTGGGCAGCCCGTTCCGGAAAGTGTATTTCTGCTTATAAATTTCGTGTTCAAAGGGCAGTTCGATGAATTCGAGTTCTGGAAAGACCTTTTTCATAGCCGGGCGGATGAACGGGTCCATTCCATAGTTGTCGTCGATATGCAGAAATCCCCCTCCCATTAGGTATAGCCGCAGGTTTTCGGCTTCCGCATCATTAAACACCACGTTGCCGTGGCCGGTCATGTGCAGGAAGGGAAAGTTAAACAAGTCGGCGCTGCCGACCTCTACCGTGGCGTACTCCGGGTCGAAGTTACTGCCCAGCTCCTGATTGCAGTATTTGGCCAGATTGGTCAGGGAGGTCGGGTTGGCATACCAGTCGCCCCCGCCTTGATACTTGAGCAGGCCCATCTTCAATCCCGGGGGAATAGAAGCCAATAGGTCGGTGGCTGCAGCGGGGCAGACGAATAGAAAGAGTAAAAAAACGCGAATGAGCAAACGGGTCATGGAGGATGGATTATGTCCGGTGGCTAAGTTACAGAATTATTGAAATGTGTTCATTTTTTGGTTCTCGCTGGCCGCGCTGGCTGAATAGCGGGTTTATGGATTCCAGAGGGCGCTTTCATTTTTGAGCGCGAAGGTATGCACGGCGGCCAAGGCGGCGGTTTCGGTACGCAGCCGATTGTGTCCGAGGTGCACCATACGGAAGCCGGCTGCCAGCGCCTGTTGGACCTCCACGGAGGAAAAATCTCCCTCCGGGCCGATGAGCATCAAGGCGTTTTGTCCTTCGGGATAGCTGGAATACAAGGAAGGTACTTGCTGAACCGCCTCCACATAACCGATAAACCGGGCTTCTGGCCAGGTGGATGGCTGAGCCATAAACGCATCGAAGGAGATGGCCGGATGCAGCATAGGCAGGAAGGATTGTTGGGACTGTTTCATGGCAGAAAGCATGACTTTCTCCAGTCGCTCCGGTCGCAGCGTCAGCCGTTCGGAATGTTTGCACCAAATAGGCGTAATCGCGTCGATTCCTATTTCGGTGCTTTTTTCCAGAAACCATTCGAAGCGATCCATATTTTTAGTGGGTGCCACGGCGAGGTGGATATGATAAGGCTTGCGCTGCGCAGATTGTTGCCTGCTTAAGATTTGAATTTGAGCGCTGCGCCGATCCATTTTTACCAGTTCGCCCAGTGCGCGGGTTCCGCGCCCATCGGTAAAGGCTACCCGGTCGCCGGAGTTACGGCGCAATACCTGCGTCAGGTGTACAAACTCATCACCTTCCAACGCGAAACTATCCGCCTCCAGGTTTTTTGTATAGAAAAGATTGCTCATGAATTAGCTTCTAACACAAGGAAATTATTCCGAAAGTCAGGTTTTATTAGCAAATCAAAGTAACTTGGGCGGCTGATTTTTTAAAAAAGATACAAAACAGGGAACCGGAAAGCTGTCTTAAATGTTTTGAGGCATAACTCGTAATTTCGGTTGCGTCAAAAAAAAGAATACATGGGAACAGTAGTAATGATTGGGCAGTTGATACTTAGCCTGTCCATTTTGATTATACTACACGAGATGGGGCACTTCTTTCCAGCCCGTTGGTTTAAAACTAGGGTGGAGAAGTTTTATTTATTCTTCGATCCTTGGTTTTCGCTCTTCAAATTCAAAAAAGGAGAAACGGAATACGGTATTGGGTGGCTTCCTTTAGGGGGCTATGTAAAGATTTCCGGGATGGTCGATGAAAGCATGGACACGGAAAAGCTAAAGGAGGAACCCAAGCCCTGGGAATTCCGCTCCAAAGCTGCCTGGCAGCGACTGATTATCATGCTGGGCGGGGTGACTGTGAATTTCATCCTCGGTTTCGCGCTATTCATTGCTGTTTTATGGCACTGGGGAACCGAGTACCTGCCTACGTCACAGGTGAGTGAGGGCATTTATGCCGATTCGCTGGGGCGCACCATAGGCCTACAGGATGGCGACCATATCCTCAAAATTGGCGAAGTGCCCTTTACGGAGTTCGACGAGCGCATTGTGATGCAGGAAATCATTTTCAACAATGCCCGAACGCTGACTATCCGACGCGGGGACGAAACCCTTGCACTCGATATACCCGCTGATTTTTCCCGGATTCTCAACAGCCATGCCAATAAGGGGCTGAGCCTCTTTAGTCCCCGGTTCCCTTTCCGAATCGAGGAGGTGGTAACCGGACTACCGGCTCATAAAGCCGGATTGAAACCCGGTGACCAAATCGTATCCATATCGGGCGTACCCGTGTACTACTACCAGGAAGTTAGGGCACAAGCAAGCAAAATTGCCGGAAAGCCTACGGCTATTCAGGTCAAACGCGGCAATGATACCCTCGCTATGACGCTGGTACCAACCAAAGAAGGCACCCTGGGGGTTAAAACGCCTTCTCCACTGATGTACTTTAAAACCGAAACCAAGACATTCACTTTTCTGGAAGCTATTCCCGAAGGTATCGCCTTGGGCTGGAACCGCCTGAGCATCAACGTACAGGCATTGGGACAAATCATTACCGGAAAATCGCGCGCCTCGGAAAGCCTGGGTGGATTTGCGTCTATCGCGAAAGTATATGGCACCCAATGGGAGTGGCAGCACTTCTGGTCCGTTACCGCAATGCTCTCCCTGATATTGGCCTTCATGAATCTGCTGCCAATTCCGGCACTCGATGGCGGCCATGTGATGTTCCTTCTGTACGAGGTCGTGACGGGTCGAAAGCCAAGCGATAAATTCATGGAAATTGCGACGATGGTTGGGTTTGTCCTGGTACTCGCCCTGCTGCTCTACGCCAATGGACTCGATATTTTCAGAGCCTGGTTCAAATAATTAATTGGCTATGGATTTCTTCGAACTCTTCCACCTTGCACCGAGCTTCTTCCCGGATGAAAAAGCGCTGCGCCGTGCCTACCTGGCCAACAGCAAACGCCTGCATCCAGATTTTTTCACCCAGGACGACCCGGCCCAACAGGCCGAAGCCCTGGCTCTTTCCAGCCGCAATAACGAAGCGTACGAAACCTTATCTGATTTCGACCGACGTATTCAATACATTTTACAGCAGGCAGATATGCTCCAGGATATCGGGACCACTACCCTCCCGCAGTCATTCCTGTTTGAAATGATGGATATCAACGAAGCCGTAGCCGATCTGCTGGATAATCCGGACCCGCAACGAATCGCCGCCGCCAAGACGCAAATCGAATCGATCGAACACGATTTATACGAGGCCGTCAAACCAGCCATGGAAGCCTTTGACCCAAGCGGAGACCTCCCGTCCCAACTCCAGGCAGTCAAATTTTTTTTCCTAAAAAAAAGGTATTTGTTGCGCATTGTTGAAAAGCTTTCTATATTTGCAGACGCTTAACCGAAAGGGGTTAATTAAAGCAAAAACGCATCGCATTTGATGCCGAAGTGGCGGAACTGGTAGACGCGCTGGTCTCAAAATCCAGTGGAAATATCCGTGCGGGTTCGAGTCCCGCCTTCGGTACCACCGCGTTAAAATATGGGCAATCTGATTTAAGAAAAGCCGAAGTGGCGAAATTGGTAGACGCGCACGTTTCAGGGGCGTGTGTCTTCGGGCGTATGGGTTCGAGTCCCATCTTCGGCACTCTCTTAAATCAGATTGCTTTTTTTATGCCCCGAACTCTCCGCGCTATTCGCTATATTTGGAATTTTATCGAAATTCCAAGTTTCATGAAAAAGTATATTATCCTGTGCTACCTGACAGTGCTCGCCCTGCGTGCCTGGGCCGGCGAAGGTATGTGGTTACCCATGCTCTTACAGCAAAACGAAGCTGAAATGCAGCGCATGGGCATGAAAATGTCTGCCGAAGATATTTACAGCATCAACAAAGGGAGCCTAAAGGATGCCATTGTCCGATTTGGCGGAGGGTGTACCGGAAGTATCATTTCCGGAGCCGGGTTGTTGCTCACCAACCACCACTGCGGGTTCGGTCAGATTCAATTTCATTCCACCCTACAAAATAACTATCTCGAGCACGGTTTCTGGGCTAGAAATCTATCCGAAGAACTCCCCAATCCGGGCCTGACCGCCACCTTCATCATCCGAATGGAAGATGTGAGTGCCAAAGCCCTCGAGGGAGTCACCGCCCAACAAACGGAAAAAGAACGGCAGTCGCTCATCGACCGGAACCTACAGCAGCTAACAACCAACGCTTCCCGGGAATCCTGGCAGGAAGTGAGCATCCGTCCATTTTATCAGGGAAACGCGTATTACCTGTTTATTACCGAAACCTATAAGGATGTCCGGCTCGTCGGGGCTCCTCCCGGAGCGGTCGGAAAATTTGGCTCCGATACCGACAACTGGGTTTGGCCACGGCATACCGGCGATTTTTCACTCTTCCGCATTTATGCCGATAAAAATAACCGCCCCGCTGCGTATTCCGCAGAAAATATCCCGCTTAAACCCAAACACTTTCTGCCCGTTTCCCTCGATGGCGTAGCACAAGGAGATTTTACGCTCGTCTTTGGCTTTCCCGGCCGTACTACCGAATACCTGCCGGCCAGCGCGGTACGCCAAACGGTAGATGTACTCAACCCCGTGCGTATCGATATTCGCACCCGCACCCTGGGAATTTATGACCAGGCCATGCGGAAAGATCCCCAAATTCGCATACAGTATGCCTCCAAACAGGCCAATCTCGCCAACGCGTGGAAAAAGTGGATGGGTGAAAACCAGGGTATCCAACGGGTGAATGGCATCGGCCGCAAAGTGGCGTTCGAACAAGTTTTCACAGAACGCGTGCTCCAAAATCCCACCTGGAAACAGGAATACGGGCATATTCTTCCCGAGCTCGACAAGCTCCATCAGGAACTGGAATCGTTTGCCCGCAGCCGGGAATACATCAATGAGCTAACAGGAGCCAACATCGAAATTTTGCGCTTCGCCAATATGTTGCACCGATTTGTCCAAATCCTCGATAACAATGGCCCGGAAGCACTTTCCCAACGCAAAGAACAGCTCAAGGCAGTGTTTCAGTCGTTCTATAAAGACTATAGCCCCGAGGTCGATCAACAGGTCTTTGCTGCCCTAATCCCACTCTATTTCTCCGGACTCCCCCCCGAACACCTCGCCCCTTTTGCCGTAGAACAAATGAACTATGCCGGAAAAAATGCCGACGAATTTGCCCGCATCCTATTTCTCAAATCCAACCTCGTAAAATCATCTAATTGGGTGAGCCTTTGTGAGGAGAACCCTGTACAAGCGGTCAAACTGATTCGCGAAGACTATGCCTACCTCCTCGCCCGCAACATCGTCGATGCGGCAGAAAGCCAGGTATCCGTACCCTACAACGACTATCAGGATAAAATTGGCCTGCTCCTGCGCACCTACATGAAAGCCCTCATGGTCGTAATGCCTGAAAAACTTTTTTACCCGGATGCCAACAGCACGCTGCGCGCCACTTATGGCAAAGTGGAAGGATACGAACCGCAGGATGGCGTATTCTACCTGCCATTCACCAACCTAAATGGGGTGATTGAAAAATACAAACCAGGCGATTATGAATTTGATGTTCCTGAAAAACTGCGGCAACTCCATGCCAATAAGGATTTTGGACCCTATGCCGAAAACGGAAAACTACCCGTGTGCTTCCTCGGTTCCAACCACACCACCGGCGGCAATTCCGGTAGTCCTGTCATCGACGGCAGCGGAAACCTGATTGGGCTGAACTTCGACCGGGTATGGGAGGGTACGATGAGCGATATCCTTTACGACCCAAGTATCTGCCGGAATATCATGGTCGATATCCGCTATGTGCTCTTCATGATGGATAAATACGCCGGCGCAAGCAATCTCATGAAGGAACTCAAACTCGTACATCCCAAAAAAAAGGGATAATAATCCAATCCGGGATAGCAGCGGGATACACCTCCGGCTGCTATCCGCCCGGACTACTGGAAGTTTAGGTCGCGGGTGTATATACCGTTGCGCAGAGAGTCCAAGGAACTGGCGCTCAACTGAAGACCCGGGCGGATAACCTCACTTCGAGACGAGAACAAACCGCGCCCACCGGAGATATTAGAATAGGTAGAAATCCATTGGGCACTGGTGATGCCCACGTTCGCATTGCCTTGTTTCCATTGGTCTGCAAATTCCTGCCCGCCGGCGTAAATTTCTAAATCTAAGCCTTCCAATATCCGTACCGTGCCCTGCACGGATGGAATACGCTCTCCAAGGTACTTATAAAAGGCGCTGCCGTAAAAGGAGTAAGTCATACGGCCGGTATTGTCGCTGCGCTCCAGATTGCGCACCAAGACCCAATCGAGCGACTTCGCCCCAAACGCAGTGGCTCCCGCAGGCTTTTCCAGATATCGAACCACTAACCGCAGCTCAAAAAGTGCGGCGGTGGCCGTTGTGTTCCAACTGACCGCTACCTGCCGGTCGTAGCCCATATTAACCGGGTTCGCAGGACTTGTTTCGCGCGGAACCAGGTCGCTCAGCACCACCGTTTCGGCCAGCATCTCTTGTCCGGCAGCCGGGCGCTCCAGCCATAATCGGATGCGCTCTTCCCCCTTCAGCTCCAGGCTGCGTTTACTGATTTTATACACATAGTTCGGAAGACCCGTAAAAGGGCCGGGCACCCGCGGATACCCCTCCGCGTTGGCATCCACCCGTTGCAAAAGAAACTTTTGCCCCGTTGCTACCCGCTCCAAATAAACCTTAATCCCCTGATAATAAACCGAATCGACGCGCTGAGCTACCGCATCGGCCTCTTCCCCACTCGTCTGAAATGCTTTCTCCACCCGAATGTACTGGGCACTGTCGTTTTTTGCCAACAGACCATACACAACCGGAATATCCGCCCAAGGTCCTTCCAGAGAAACCTCCGTTGAACAGGAAATAAGCAAACCTGCTATTCCAATAAGCAGCCCAAGGGTCCTTTTTTTCATGCGTTTGGATTTTACAGGATATCCTCCCTTCACCCGATAAGCGCTAAAATTATCCAAATCGAAGGAACTTCTCAACAAACCCCACCACATTTTCCATCGAATACGACTTCGCCCCTGTACAGTACAGGTAATAATCCCACCTGGGTAATCCGAAGCGTTTTTGTAACCTGTGTCACAACCGACCGAGCCGCCACTCCCTATTTTTGCTGGAAATAAGTAAACAATATGGCCTTTATTCAGCAGCACAAACTCACGCTAATCGGAATAGCGGCAGGCGCCGTAGCTGGTTATCTCTACTATCATTACGTAGGATGTGCCAACGGAACCTGTATGATAACCTCCCGCCCCGTAAACAGCACCCTCTATGGCGCCTTGATGGGCGGATTGCTGCTCTCCTCGTTCAAACAGGAAAAAAAGGAGTAGCGTCTATTCCTGCGCCCCCCCAAAAGCGATGCGCATGGCTGGTTGGAAAAACCCTATACATGAATGTGCGCCGAGAACCAGAAATAGGCGCTCCATGGCCAAGGCAATCAACGGGTAGCTCCACGGTACCTGCGTATCGTTTGACGATAGGAGGTATCCTCGGTAAGCCACTTGACATAAAAAAAGCTTTGGCCGCCGTATGCTGCCTGTGCATTGTAGGCAAGCATACTATCAAGCATATTGGTGGCCTGAATGCGTGTATCTGAAACCCCTAGGAGTATTCCAGGAGAGAATTGCCTGCTTTTCAAGCCCTTGCTTTTTGCCAGCTCAAAAGCAGCAGAGACCGTAGCCCGGTAGCTATCCATGGACGTCCGGTAACATTGAACATTGAGCAAGTCCACATTGCCATCGGAAATCCAGGAAGGCCAGTCCTGCATCAGGTTTTCGCGGCACCAGGGGTATGGATTGGGAGAAAATGCCAGCGAATATTTTTTGTCAAAAGACTTCACCAAATTTCGCAATTGGGTGGCAAAGGAATTGAGTTGTTGGATACGCCAGTCAAACCATTGGCTGTCGCGATAATCCGCCGGGGGCGCCAGCCCATTAAACGCTTTTTGGTATTGCCGGGTAGTAAGCGGATCGTAGCCGCTGTTGGCCGGGCTTGCCGGAAGCCGATCATCGCCCTGAATACCATCCACTTCGGGGTAGCGCTGCAGCGACTCTGCGATGAGCGCACGGAGGAACTGCTGAACCGCTGGATGGAATGCATTCAGGTAGTAGTCGGTGCCATTATAATTAGCCGGCAGCCCATCATGCCCCACCGCAGCCCAATCGGGGTGTGTTGCGAGGAGCGGATGCGTCCGTAGATCGGGGGCACTTCCCCATTGAGCCATGAAGCCGTATTCGAACCAAAAAAACACCCGAATCCCCCTTCGGTGCGCCTGTTCGATGAGTGTTTGCACCGGGTCATAGCTACTGCCCGGGGGAACATAGGCGGCCAACATCCAACCGTCTTCCACCTTTTTGTAGTTGGAGTTTTTAAAGAGCACCTGGCTTTTGAACACCGTTTGATTCTCCGCCCAGGCACATAAAAAAATGGTATTGATTCCCAGCTTTTGGAGGGTTTCCAGTTGGCTAATCAGTTGTTCGCGGGAGTGCAGGATCGTGTTGTGTCTCGGTGCAGCAATCCAAACTCCGCGCACACCCTGCACACGGTCGGCCCGACGCATTTGATGGCCGGCAAAGCCCCAGATTCCCAGGAATGCCATACACAGCAAAAGGGATTTCATCATTTCATTGGTTTATTGGTAGTACCGAATACTAATTCCTGCGCTTCGGAAAGTTTTGTAAGGTGGTGGCAACTTACACCTAAGCATATGGTCCTCCAAGATAGCCCTCCCGGCCAGATATGCACCGCTCCGTTACCATTTACATTAGGGCGATTTTAAAAAATTTACCAATTCCGCGTGCAATCGGGAGGTCGTTTTTTTGTAGGGCATTCTGGATACAACATTTCTGGATTCCGCCGGATCTAATCGGTAATCATACATTTCACGTGCTACCACCATCGACTCTTCAAAAGGTTGCTGGCCTGGATACGGGTTTGAAACCCAGAGGGTGTATCGGTATCGATGGGTGCGCAGCGAATACCCCATGCATTTAGGTTCGGCATAACCCAACCGTTGCAGCTCTGCCCCGCTTCCACTTCGAGGGTATTGACTTACTGCAAAGTCTTTTACTCGGGCATTGGGATTTTTCATCAAGGGTTCCAGGCTTTTGCCTTGTAGGTGAGATGGAATAGCGACGCCAATCAAGTCACACAGGGTCGGAAAAACATCGACAAACTCGGTGGGTGAATTCGTTCGGGACGGGCGCATTCCTGGAGCAGACACGATGAGCGGAGCGCGCGTGGCCTGTTCGAAATTGGAATGTTTACACCACAGGTCATGATCCCCGAGATGCCAGCCGTGGTCGCCCCAAAGCACAATAATGGTATTATCGCGCATACCCAGGGAGTCGAGCGTTTCCAACAGCAAGCCAATTTGAGCATCCGTATAGGAAATAGCTGCATAATAGGCATGAATTAGTTCCTTTTGTTTTTCGTTAGGAAGCTGCATGTGGCTGGAATCCCTGCACAAAGGGGATATGTCGGTATAGCTACGCAGTTCTCCGGAAGCATGGTAAGCCATCGGAGGGCCATTTTTGGAATGTGCCTGAAATGAAGCGCGGGGTATATCCTCCCGCTGGTATTGGTCCCACTATTTTTTGGGGGCTACAAAAGGAAGTT
>Ga0172367_10005371_pt1 | contig 15526 bp, 13 predicted proteins | sample Lak10m_FD_114542 | JGI IMG/M metagenome (GOLD analysis project Ga0172367, IMG submission 114542) | Freshwater microbial communities from Kabuno Bay, South-Kivu, Congo - kab_022012_10m | ecosystem: Environmental > Aquatic > Freshwater > Lake | place: Democratic Republic of the Congo: South-Kivu... | reverse complement strand
GGACACCCCGGTCCCAAGGCCCTCTGGGAGGGCCTGATGAAACTCATGGCTTATGTCGAGGCGTTGCAAACGGTTCATGCGGTCTACGGCACCGGGACGACTTGTGGGTAATGGGGTGCATTAACGCTAACCATGGCACAATTTTCGTCGAGAAGCCGCTGAACAACTCCACAACCGTATTCGCGATGTCTGACGGCATCGCCAACCTCAATTTCCCATGTCATAAAAGGCTCTCAGAATCAGAGTTATTCAAAATCGGAGATTCAAGTGCGGAACACCCATTAAAGGTGAGCTTCCCAGGTTAAATTCATCGCCATAGCCAGTTATTCCAAGCCGTTGAGGGCGCAACAAGAACCCATGACCATATATCAGCCAAGCGCTTGATACGGGTCAAACAGCTTGCAACTCAAAATGAACAGCCCCAACAAGGGAGATCTATTATGGCCCAGTACCAACCAACTGAGTAAAGCCCATGATTGATCTGTATGACCTACCCACTTCCAGCCTTTTGCCCGAAAATGAAGTCGCCGAGGTATTTGGCAAGGTAGCCCGGGTGGAACTTCCGGAACCCGGGATCAGCGGAGTCACCCAACCCCGCATTCCGCTTTGCTTCATGCGGGCTACTTGCTGCTCGATGGCGATATCCCCGCCTACGATGCCTTCCTGAAAGAGCGGCGCAAGCGCATGGTGCTACACCGCCGTTTCTATGGAGAAGTAACCCGTGTTCGGTATGATCCAGCGCTCCGGCGAGGCGGAGACCCATTGGCTGGATAACGGTCAGCTAGCCACGATCAAGCCCCTGATCCTGGAGACGGTCGCGGTGGGAACCCTGATCAACACCGATGAGTATTCGATCTACTACCGACTCTCGGGATGGGGCTACGGTCACCAGATCGTCAACCACTCACAAGGCGAGTATGCCCGCCACGTGGATGGTGATGGCTTCCACGAAGTCCACGTCAACACGATAGAGGGGCTGTGGTCGCTGCTGCGCTTCTGGCTGCGTCTACACTGCGGCAAACGCCTGCTGTCGGCCCAGATGGACGTCTTGCTGAAGTAGACCCCGAAACCCATATAGAGCTAATCTAAAAGCCTATGCCGCAAACTTCGTCATTGAAAAATCCAGTTGAATCAACAAGTCCGTGGGCTCCTCTTGCCCATCCCATTTTCCGCGCAATCTGGATCGTGGACATGGTTTCCAATATCGGTACATGGATGCAAGAAGTCGGTGCGGGCTGGCTGATGACCAACCTCTCGGCATCACCGCTGATGGTGGCCTTGGTGCAAGCCGCCACCAGCTTTCCGATGATGCTGTTCGCCCTACCCGCCGGAGCGCTCGCTGATATCGTAGACCGCCGCCGCTTGCTGCTGGTGGCATTGACGTGGATGTTGTTGGCGGCTTCGACGCTGAGCGCGCTAACTTTATTCGGGCTGACCAACGCCCCGATCTTATTGGGTCTGACCCTGATGTTAGGAATGGGGGCGGCTTTCACCATGCCGGCTTGGGCGGCGATACTCCCTGAATTGGTTGATAAAAAGGAGCTTCATGCTGCCGTGGCATTGAATGGCTTGGCGATGAACGTCTCCAAGGCCATCGGCCCGACCTTGGCGGGTTATATCATGGCGGTCACTTCCCCCGGTTTGGTGTTCTTATGCAACGCCTTGTCGTTCATCGGGGTGCTGGTGGTGCTGCTACGCTGGAAACGTCAACACACCTCCAGCGAGTTACCCGCGGAGCGGATGTTGGGCGCGATACGCAACGGTTTGCGCTATGTGCGGCATTCCCAGCCTGTGTTGCGAGTCATGATCCGTGCGGGTTCCTTCTTTATCTTCGCCAGTGCCAACTGGGCATTGCTGCCAATCTTGGTCAAGCATGACCTGCACGGTGGTCCCGGCGATTATGGTCTGGCTATGGGGGCGCTGGGTTTGGGTGCGATCACCAGCGTGTTTATACTGCCTCGTTTGCGGCAACGCCTGCACACCGATGTCTTAAAAAAGGCTTGTGCAACCCTGTATGCCGTCACCCTCGCGCTAATGTCCATGGTCACGACCTTGCCTGCTTTGTTTGCGACCGCTTACGTGGCAGGCATGGCTTGGTTGGGCGTGATGTCCTGCCTGCAAGGCGCGGCTCAAATGGCCTTGCCGACCTGGGTGCGAGCGCGTGGCTTATCCATGTTCATGGTCATGTTTATGGGCGGAATGGCGGGCGGTTCCATGATATGGGGGCAACTGGCCACGGTCGGCTCGGTGTCAACAGCGTTGCAACTGGCGGCAGTGGGTTTGTCGCTCAGCATCCTGCTGACTTGGCGGCTGAAATTGATACCAATGGAAGGGGTAGACCTGAACCCATCCATGCATTGGCCTAATCCGGTGGTGGACGCGGAGCCAGTGTTGGATAGCGGCCCGGTGTCGGTGACCTTGGAATATGTCGTGGATTCCGCCCATCTCGCAAAATATCTCCAACTGATGCAACAGTTACGCGCCGCCCGACGGCGGGACGGGGCCTTTTACTGGCAACTGTATCAAGATGTCGCCGCAAGCAACCGTTATACTGAAATCTTTCTGTTTGAATCGTGGCTAGAACATCTGCGCCACCATCAACGAGTTACCCATGCCGACCGCATATTGCAAGATGCGATAGTCGAATGTTTGGTAGACCGTGCCTACCCCGTAGTCAGACATCATGTGGCGGTTACGGACTTTGCCAGGAAGGGTCTGATTGAATCAAAATTGACCGTGAACAGTTAGCCGGGATCATTGGTCAAATAGCTATCCCTTTTCGTTATCGCGTCGGGCAAAGCTCGCCATTTCTTGCGGGGTGAAAGTCCCTGTTGGGAAAGGGCTAGCCACCCACCCATATCGAGTCTGGGGTCCCGGGCGGAGTCGCCGAAAGGCGGCGCACACGTGGGACTAAGCGCAGACAGAGAAACCCATAGGCTTGTTCGACAGGCCCAGGCCAGACCTCGGGTAATGAAGTCAGTTCATTGGGTCTGCCTGAGCGCAGCGCTGGTCGGAATGATTCTGTTTGCGTCAGATCGGACCTTTGGCTAGGCAATTGTTGGCGCACCGACGGATTCTGAGTTCAAGTTCTCGACACCCGCTGCTGCCGTCGTCGCCGTGCCGGACAAGATCGAAAGTTCCATCGGCAAACTGAATCCGAGATACGGCTATCCCAAGCCAGACACTGTCGAGAAGATTTACGACAATCTTGATGATCGCGCGCCCTGCAGGCATACCTCATGGCGATCCCGATCGTGAATCAGGCTGGTATGCGCGACTCCCTCCGCAAATTCGGGCCTGACAATGAAACCGATGTGATCTGGGAAGACCTCGTCGATGCCCGGACGGTGGAACTTACGGCGAACGACAACACCATCTATAACTTCATCTGGCTCGACACGAAGAAAGGTCCGCTGGTCGTGGAGATTCCGCCCGAGGTCTTGGGCGGCATGAACGATTTCTGGTACCGCTGGGTGGCCGATGTGGGCATTACCGGCGAGGACCGGGGCAAAGGTGGTAAGTACCTTGTTCTGCCGCCCGACTACAAGGGCGAGATTCCGGCGGGTTATACGGTGGTTCGACCAAGCACCTTTGGTAATTGGCTCTTCTTTCGCGCCTTCCTCGTCGATGGCTCCACGAAACCCGGCGTCGAGTCGGTCAAACAGCATCTGAAAATCTATCAACTTTCTGAGGCCGCCAATCCACCCGCGATCAAGTTCATCAATGCCTCGGGCATTCCCGCCAACTTTGTTGCACCCGGTGACTATGCGTTCTGGGAACTACTGAACCAGGTGATCCAGGAAGAGCCCTCGGCAGGCAGTGATCCGACCATGCTGGGTCTGTTCGCCTCCGTCGGTATCGTCAAAGGACAACCTTTTTCGCCTGACGTTCGGATGAAGAAGATCCTCACGGATGCGGCCAATATCGGCGCCGTTACCGTGCGTACCATCGCCTTCAAGGTGCGCTCGAAAGAGGCTTACTTCTTCCCGGACAGCGCGTGGCGCCTGCCGTTCTTCGGCGGCTACAAGTTTGAGAGCGCACCCGGCGTGACGAACATGGACGGCTACATCTTCTACTACTACTTTGCCACTGGCATTACCCCAGCCATGGAGATGAAGATGGTGGGTAAAGGCTGACAGTATCCTTGGTCAGTGCAAGACTCGAAAGGCGATCCGTTCGACGGCGGCAAGACCTACAAGATGCGCCTGCCGCCCAACGTCCCGGTGAAGGATTTCTGGTCGGTGATCGTGTACGACAACCAGACGCGTTCGATGGTCCAGACGGATCAGAAATCCCCGAGCGTGAGCAGCCAGAACAAGGCGCTAAAGACCAACGCAGATGGGTCAGTCGATGTCTATTTTGGCCCACATGCGCCGAAAGGGCTTGAGAATAACTGGGTGCAGACGCTGCCCGGCAAGGGTTGGTTCATGATCCTGCGCCTCTACGGACCGCTTGAACCATGGTTCGACAAGACCTGGCGGCCGGGGGAGATTGAGCTTCAGCCATAATTCGGGGGCGGCGTGCGTGTGAGACTGTGAAAGAAGTCGAGTTTCACCCATTTCGACAGTGCAAAATCAATGGGTTATAGCCGCATAATAGCCGTTTTTGGCAATCCTTTCACAGTCTCGTGTGGCGCACTGCTCAACTGTGTATCAGGCACAACGTGGGGCATTTATCTACAGGAGTCCCGACGAATAGCCGAAAATACACTTGACAGCCTAGATCATCCCCAATTGCAACTGTGCTACCTCGGACATCCGGTCACGTGACCAGGGGGGATCGAAGACCACTTCGACCCGGACGCTAGCGACGCCAGGCAGGCTCTTGACGGCGGCTTCGGCGTCGTATTGCAGCACCGGACCCATCCCACAGCCAGGCGCGGTCAGTGTCATGATGACATGGACATCATGGCCGCCGGCTTCCAGCGGCTTGACGCCGCAGTGATAGACCAGCCCCAGTTCGACGATGTTGACCGGGATTTCCGGGTCATAGATGGTGCGCAGCACTTCCCACACATTTTTTTCCACGGTCTCCACATCCGTGCCGCTGACAATGTTGGTGTGAATGGGGGGTTCCTTGCCTATGGCATCGGCATCCTCGCCGGCGATGCGGACCATGTGGCCGGTTTCGTCCAGCACGGTGAAATTGCCGCCCAGCGACTGGGTCAGCGTGACGATATGACCCCGCGGCAGGGTATCCGGCGTTCCGTCCGGAATGCGCACGACATTGACATCCCGTTGCAGGCAAATGCTCTCACGTCCGTAACCCAGCATGGACATAGTCAAACTCCTGATTGTCAGGCAGAAAGTGAAGGTAAGTCGGTATGACCGAACAGGTGAACGATCGTTTCGGAGTGAATCCGAGGGTCTGGCAGCGCAGCAAGCGATTCCCCGGGGTATGCGCCCAGACGGATACGGCTGCGCATGGGACCGGGGGTGAACACCTCCGCGCGCAATCCGAAGCCTGCCGACTCCTCGTCAAGAATGCGGCAATAAGCCGATAGACCCGATTTGGCGACACCGTAGGCCCCCCAAAAGGCTTTACCGTCGCCCACGGCCGAATCGCCGATGAAAATGATTTTGCCGCCGTTGGTCTTCATCATCAGCGGACTCAAGGCGTGCGTCAGCAGGAAAGAAGCGGTCAGGTTGATGTGCAGCAGACGCTGCCAGCGCACGCCGTCGATGTCCGCCAGGGGGGCGAGATGACCGAGTTCCGCGGCGCAGTGCATCAGGCCATGCAGTCCGCCCAATTCCCGGTCCAGCGCCTCGGCGAGTTCCGCATAATCCGTCTCGGTCGCCCCCGCAAGGTCCAGGGGATAGATCGCCGGTTTGGGACTCCCGGCGGCCAAGATGGCATCGTACAGGGCTTCCAGCTTGCGCACGGTACGTCCCAGCAGCACCACCGTGGCTCCTGCCCGGGCGCAGGCCTTGGCAGCCACGGAACCCAGGCCGCCAGTGGCCCCGGTTATGAGAATGACGCGATTTTCAAGCAAGGCATGGCTCACGGGCTCACCCCTATCCAGGAAAGTAATTCGCCTGGGGTTTCGAGAGCGTCATCCGCGCCCCAGGCATCGACATTCTCATCGGCCGCGATATAGCCGTAGAGTGCCGCCAAGGTCGCCATGCCGGCACGCTTGCCCGCCTCAATGTCGCGCGCGGCATCGCCGATATAGACGCACTCTTCAGGATTAACACCAAGCCGCTCGCTGGCGAACAGCAGGGGCAAGGGGTGTGGCTTGGCTTCGGCGGTGGTATCTCCGCTGATGATGCAGTGGGTTCGACTCGTCAGATTCAAGGCTTCGGCTAACGGATCGGTGAAGCGACTCTGTTTGTTGGTGACGATTCCCCAGGGTAGACCGGCATCTTCGAGGGTTTCCAACACCCGTTCCATGCCATCGAAAAAACAGGTGTGCCGGGCCAGATTGACCTGGTAGTGTTCCAGCATGCGGTCCATCAGTCGTTCCATAAGGGGTTCATGGATCGGGTCGATCACATTGGCGTGTGGATAGCTGGCGGCAGGCCGTTGCTCAATCTGCTTGACCAGCCAGTAACCCAGTATGGTTCTGGCGCCGCCAGAGATGTAGGGCTTGGACTCCTCGATAGGGCAGGGTGGCAGACCTTCCGCCTCAAGTGCCCAGTTGGCGGAGGCGATAAGATCATGCGCGGTATCCAGCAGGGTGCCGTCCAGATCGAACAACACCGCGCGTATGGTTGGGCGGGAAGGGCCGGGATTCATTATTCCGCCGGTTTCTGAAAGGCCGCCAGATAATTGACGTCCAGATCCTTGGGGCTCAGCGCGAATTGACCGGTTAGCGGGTTGTAGATCACGCCCTCCAGACCTGCCAGTTCCAGATCGGCCTGCCTGGCCCATTGGCAGAGTTCCGAGGGGCGAATGAAAGTGGAAAAGTCATGTGTGCCCTTGGGGATCATCCGCAGCAGATATTCCGCGCCGAGGATCGCCAGCAGGTAGGCCTTGAGCTTGCGGTTTAAGGTGGACAGGAACACTTTTCCGCCCGGTTTAACCAGGCGTGAACAGGCACGCACTACTGAAGCGGGGTCCGGCACATGTTCGAGCATCTCCATACAGGCCACATGATCGAAACTGGCAGGCTGTTCCTCGGCCAAGGCCTCCACGCTGATGTGTCGATAATGAATAGTCAGACTATTGGAACTCGCGTGCTCACGCGCGACGTCAAGTAGTTCATGACCCAGATCGATGCCGGTGACTTCGGCCCCGGCTTGCGCCAGGCCTTCGCTGAGGATGCCCCCGCCACAGCCGACGTCGACGATCCGTTGCCCCGAGAGTTCGGCGAAGGAGCGTATGAATTGCAGGCGCAGCGGATTCACGGCATGTAAGGTCTTGAATTCTCCGCGAGGATCCCACCAGCGGTCAGCAAGGGCCCCGAATTTCTCGATCTCGTGTTCATGGACATTTTCGGCGATGGTCATGGCGTTTCCTTTATTTGTTGGGCTCGGTGGGTCAAGACGGTCTTGACCGGGCAATTCGGTCAGCTACGCATGTTCTCTTCCCTGGAGAGGGCTGCTTTCGGCCGTACCCCAGGGTACGGTTGTAGCCGGAACGGGAGATCATGACATCAGCTTCTGCCGCCATTCCGCGGCTTTTTGACGAATCTCGTCGATATCCAGGGTCGTGAGTTGTCGGTCCCGAAGTAAACGGCGCCCGCCGACCCAGACATCACTGACTTGATGCCGGCTGGCGGCATAAACCAGGTCGGAGACCGGATCGAACAGCGGCTGGGTCTCGATGGCATCCAGCCGGATGGCCGTGATATCCGCCCACTTGCCCGGTTCCAGCGAGCCGATTTCCGTTTCGAGTCCCAAGGCCCGCGCGCCGTTCAGTGTGGCCATACGGAGTGCCGTCTTGGCCGGAATGACGCTGGCATCGCCGGATACCGCTTTGGCCAACAGGGCGGCCATGCGCATTTCTCCCATCACATCCAGGTCGTTATTGCTGGCCGCGCCATCGGTGCCGATAGCCACATTGACTCCGGCGGCAACCAACCCGGCAACGGGGCAGAAACCACTGGCCAACTTGAGATTCGATTCCGGGCAATGAACGACGCTCACGCCGGCTACAGCCAGTTGCACGATTTCCTCATCGGTCAATTGGGTCATGTGTACCGCAATGTAGTTGGGTCCCAGCAATTCCAGTTGTTGCAGCCGATTAAGTGGTCGCAAGCCGTATTGCTGGCGGCTCTGGTCGATCTCGGCCGCGGTTTCATGCAGGTGCATGTGTATCGGTAGATCGAGTTCGGCCGCGAGAGTGGCGATTCGCCGCAGTGGTTCATCGGCAACGGAATAAGGCGCATGCGGGGCGAAAGCAAAAGAAACCAGGGGATCATTCAGCATTTCGTCCCGGAGTTGAAGTCCTTTTTCCAGATATTCCGCTGGCCCACTGGCCCAGGCGCTGGGAAAATCGACCAGGATCATGCCGAGTACGGCCCGCAAGCCGCAACGGATCGCCCGACTCGCCGTTACCTCGGGAAAGAAGTACATGTCGTTGAAACAGGTCACCCCCCCCCGGATCATTTCCGCCATGGCGAGGTCGCTGCCATCACGTACGAAGGCCTCGCCCATCCATTGTTGTTCCAGAGGCCAAATGTGATCGGTCAGCCACTCCATCAGCGGTCTGTCGTCCGCAATACCACGCATGAGACACATCGCCGCATGGGTATGGGAATTCACGAATCCGGGTATCAGGGCATGTGCGGGAAATTCCTCGACGGGGATGCCTGGATAACGACTGAGCGCCTCCGCAATCGGGAGAAGGTCGTGGATGTGGCCATCACGGAGAATCAGCGCATGGTGCTCAAGAACCACATCATCGGGTTCGATGGGCAGGACCCAGCGTGCAGTGAGAATGTTATCGGCGGCGATCATCCCAAAACCTAGTGTTTTACTAAACTTTACCACAGGCTCCGGTCGACCGCATGCGGTTAGCTGTTGCATTCTGGACGAGGCGCTCTGATGTCGCGGCCTGATAGGCCTAAAATGCCACACTCGTAAACACCGGATTTCACACATGAGACCTGACGAACGTTCCTGCAGTCTTAGAATGGCCGCGGTACAGTCACCGATCATTCCGGTCATTGCCGATTTGGCGCGTCATCATCCCGGTACGATTTCGCTGGGGCAGGGGGTGGTGTTTTACGGCCCACCCCCTGCCGCGCTGGTTGCCGCTCGGGAGTACGGCAACACCCCTGAGCAGCATCGTTACGGTCCTGTCCGCGGACAGCCGGATCTGCTGGAGGCGATCTCCCGCAAGCTCTGGGAGGAGAATCACATCAGGGTTGGGGCGGGACGCAGGCTCATGGTCACCGCGGGCGCCAATATGGCTTTTCTCAACGCCATCCTCGCCATAGCCGATGTGGGCCATGAGATCATCTTGCCCTTGCCTTACTACTTCAATCAGGAAATGGCCATTCGCATGCTGGGTTGCCAGCCCGTTTTCGTGCCTACCGATGCAACCTATCAACTGCGACTGGATGCTCTGCGTCAAGCCATAACGCCTCGAACCCGGGCCATCGTTACCATATCACCCAACAACCCTACCGGAGCGGTGTATCCGGAAACGGATTTACGAGCCGTCAATGCCCTGTGTCATGAACACGGCCTTTATCACATTTCCGATGAGGCATATGAATACTTTACCTGGGGAGACGCGCGGCATTTTTCACCGGCCTCGATCGAAGGCGCCGAGACTCACACGATAGCGTTGTACTCTCTATCCAAAGCCTATGGTTTCGCGAGTTGGCGAATTGGTTACCAAGTTATTCCGGAGCATCTTGATGCCGCTCTTCTCAAGGCACAGGACACCAACCTGATCTGTGCTCCCTTGATCTCTCAGGCTGCGGCGACCGCTGCGCTGGGGGCAGGCCGTGACTATTCCGAGGCTTATCGAAACTCGATGGCCCAGGTTCGCCAACTCGTATTGAGGGAATTGGAAGCCGTGCGGGATTGTTGCCAGATGCCCACGCCCCAGGGCGCCTTTTATCTGTTGATGAAGGTCGATACTGGTATGGACTCCCTGAAACTGGCCAAATTATTGATTACGGAGCACGGCGTCGCCGTTATTCCCGGCATGGCCTTTGGATTGAGCGACGGATGTTACTTGCGAATTGCCTACGGAGCCCTGGAGCCGGAGTCGGCTCGGACCGGGATCAGAAGATTGGTCCAGGGCCTGCAATCTTTGGTCTCAGAGGGGTGAGTAAGGCGGTCGCCATTCCGAGTCCTTCGATGCCTGACTAGGTCTGGTAATGCCGCGCCATGCATGCCATCAGGCTTGAACAAAGAATAGTGGACGGCCGGTGGAAGTGGCGGATCGAGAGAGGTTCCTCGTGAATTCCTCAAGGGGTCTATCACGGACCGGACTGGGCCTGGGTGATAGTCCAAGGTTCGCTCTGGGTTGGGTCCTCGGGATGCTGTGGGTTCAGTCATTACCCGTCCTGCCGCCCGCTTGGTGTTGGTTTGCCTTGGGTGGGGCGGCCGGATGGCTGGCGGGCAGGCGGTGGATTTTTCTGTCGGCCCTATTATTGGGATTCACCTGGGCCGGCGTACAGGGCGCATGGCGCCTGGCGGATCGTTTACCGGCCGAAGGTCACCGTGTTGAGGCGCTGGCTGAGGGTTGGGTGGTGGGTATTCCCAGTCGGATGGATGGCGGCGAGCGATTTGATTTCAAGGTGTCGCGGATGCTGTCGCCCATGGGCGGGAGCCTTCCCGGCAAGGTGCGCGTGAGTTGGTTTGACGGCATGCGGCCCATCAAGGCCGGCGAACACTGGCGGTTGCGGCTGAGCTTGCGACCTCCGCGCGGGATGATGAATCCGGGCGGCTTCGATTATGAGCAATGGCTATTCGCGCAGGGGATCGGCGCGGTGGGCTATGTGCGGGACGATCCCGGCAACCAGACTGTTGATGGGCCGTTCTCCATGGCCGCCAGGCTTCAGGCGGGCAGGCAGGCACTGTACGATCGGCTTGGCGAGGTGTGGCTGGATAGTTCCGTTGCGGGTCTGCTCAAGGCGCTCACCATGGGGGAGCAGGATGACATCAGTCGCAAGCAATGGGATGTCTTGCGCCGCACCGGGACGGCGCACTTGATAGCCATTTCCGGTTCGCATATCGGTCTCGTCTCCGGGCTTGCCTTTGTCCTGATGCTCAGGGTGTGCGCCTGGCTGGGTATTCAGCGATGGTCGCCGCCCATCCTGGCGGCCTGGATCGGCCTGCTGGTGGCGATTGGCTACTCGGCGTTGGCGGATTTCGCCATTCCCACACAGCGGGCGCTGATCATGATTGCCGTGGCAATGGGGGCGGTCATCTCGCGGCGGCATCTTCGCTGGATTCAGGTGATGGCGCTGGCGCTGATAGGCGTGACCTTATGGGACCCCTTTGCCGTTATCGCTCCGGGATTCTGGCTTTCATACGGCGCGGTAGCTTTGATTGCTTACAGCGTGTCGGGTCGACTGCTCCCGCTCAATCGATTCTGGTTGCCGATACGCATCAATTGGGTGACCGCTGTGGGCTTGGCGCCGCTGTTACTGCTGTTCTTTCGGCAGATATCCCTGGTGTCGCCCATCGCCAACCTGCTTGCCGTGCCGGTGTTGGGGGTGTTTCTGATCCCGGTTTGTCTCTTGGGGGCACTGCTGTTGGGGATGATGCCTGTCGTCGGCCAGGGATTCTTGGGCGTGGCTGAATTTGTCATGCGTACAGTCTGGCAGGCTCTTGAATGGTTCTCGGCTTGGCCTTATGCCCAGTGGACTCTGGCAGAGCCACCCGTCTGGTCGGTGTTGCTCTCTGTCCTGGGTGTGATTGTGCTGCTGGCGCCACGGGGCATTCCCGCCCGCTGGCTGGGCGGAGTAATGTTGTTACCCGCGCTTCTGCATCGGCCCGAGCGACCGGCCAACGGCGACTTTATTTTTACCCTACTGGATGTGGGACAGGGTCTTTCGGCGGTGGTGGAGACTCATGAGCGGGTGTTGATTTACGATACGGGCGCCCGATTCAGTCCCAGCTTTGATATGGGCAGCGCGGTCGTAGAACCTTATCTCCGCCAGCGCGGTATTAGCCGTATCGATACATTGGTTATCAGCCATGGCGATAATGACCATATCGGCGGAGCCCGGTCACTGCTGGGCGCTTTCCGTGTGGACGAGCTGTTAACCAGCGTACCGGAGCGTCTGCCGGAGTTCCGCTCGAGGACTTGCGTCGTGGGGCAACAGTGGGAGTGGGATGGCGTGAGCTTCAAGGTGCTGGGGCCCTCGACCATAGCGTCCAACGAAAACGACAACTCCTGTGTGTTGAAGATCGATGGCGCTGGCGGCAGCGTGCTGTTGACCGGTGATATCGAGGCTATGGGTGAAACGGCCCTACTGGAACGGTCCGGCGACCGGTTGCGAAGCGAAATTCTGGTGGTGCCCCATCACGGCAGCAAAACCTCTTCTTCCGAGGCCTTACTGGACCGCGTCAGCCCGCGCTGGGCGCTAATCCCGGCTGGTTATCTCAATCGCTTCGGGTTTCCCCATGCCTTGGTACTGTCTCGTTATCGGGCTCGCGGTATTGCTGTCATGACGACAGGGGAGGGCGGAGCCTTGACTCTGGATGTCGATCGCAACTTGGCGGGGCCCCATCCCTACCGGACAGAGCACCGCCATTACTGGCAACAGCCCTGAGGCTTCAGGTGAGCAGGATTTGCTGCTCTGACATCCATCGGATCAGATCATCAGTCGTGCCCAACTCTACAGGGGCCATGATAAGACTGTCTGACCCGGTCGGCGGAGAACCCGCCAGGGTGCAGAGTGCGATCAGCCCGGCCCGGTTCAATTGGAAGGCGACGAGATTCAGATGTGGTAGGAGGCTGGGATCTTCGAGCACCAGCGCGGCATGGCCCAGATTGAAGAGACGGCGTTCCAGATCATGAGCCAACTCTTGCCGGTTTGCTCCCAGCCAGATCGTTTTGGGTTTCTGGCCATAGCGGTTTTGCCGTTCCTCGGGAGTGACCCGGCCTCGGTTCTCCTCCTGATCCGACAGGCCAACGATCATCCCGGCGCCGATGGTGACATTGGATAAGCGGTCGATGACAATGAAGGAACCGGTGCCCTTGCAGACCGTGTAAGGGTCGAAGGCGATCGGCGCGCTCAGAGCAATTTCACAGAGACCGATCTCGTTCAAATGCAACTGAGTGGCGGGATGATGGGCCTGTGTGTTGACATCGATACGGTAGCGGATATGCGGTACCGAGCCCGTTACCGAGCGTGTATTCTGCTTGATCAGATACTGACGGCCCGGTACCAGCGCTGCCTCCGTCATCCAGACTATATGCGCCAGAAAGCGCGATTCCAGTAGGGGTAAATCATCAGGCCGAACCAGCATGTCGCCCCGGCTAACGTCGATTTCGTCCTCCAGGGTGATCGTGATGGCCTGTGGCGGAAGAGCCTCTTCCAACTCGCCATCATAGGTCAGAATGGAGGCTATCCGGCTGGTCTTGCGTGAGGGCAAAGCCATGATGGGATCTCCCTTGCGGAAGATGCCCGCCGCGATCGTGCCGCTGTAGCCCCGGAAGTTCAGGTTGGGGCGGTTGACGTACTGAACGGGGAAACGTGGATTCTCGAAATCCTGATCGTCGGCGATTTCGATGGTGTCCAGCAACTCCATCAGCGGCAAACCCTCATACCACGGCATGTGGGCGCTGCGATTCACCACATTGTCGCCCTTCAAGGCCGACAGTGGCAGGAAGCGGATGTCGTGCAGATTCAGCTTTTCGGCGAAAGCAAGGTAAGCCTCGCGAATCTGATCGAATATGGCCTCGCTGAATTCCACGAGATCCATCTTGTTCACGGCGACGATCACATGGCGGATGCCCAGCAACGAAACGATGTAGCTGTGCCGGCGGGTCTGGGTCTGTACCCCGTGCCGCGCATCGACCAGGATGATGGCGAGGTCGCAGGTCGAGGCGCCGGTCGCCATGTTACGCGTGTACTGCTCATGACCCGGTGTGTCGGCAATGATGAACTTGCGCCGAGTGGTCGAGAAATAGCGGTAGGCCACGTCGATGGTAATGCCTTGTTCGCGCTCTGCCTGCAGTCCGTCCATCAACAGGGCGGGATCAAAGTCGTCCCCCGTGGTGCCGAATTTGGCGCTATCTTTCCGAATGGCGGCGATTTGATCCTCATAGATCATTTTCGAGTCATGCAACAGCCGGCCGATCAGCGTGCTTTTGCCATCGTCGACATTGCCGCAGGTCAGAAAGCGCAGGAGTTCCTTGCGTTCGTGCTGGGCCAGGTATTCGTGTATGTCCGAGGCAATCAGTTCGGATTGGTGCGACATTAGAAGTAACCCTCCTTTTTCTTCTTTTCCATGGAGCCGGCCTGGTCATGATCGATCAGGCGGCCCTGCCTTTCCGAGGTCGTTGTCAGGAGCATTTCCTGGATGATGTCGGGCAAGGTGGTGGCGGTGGACTCGACGGCACCCGTCAAGGGGTAACAGCCCAGGGTACGGAAGCGGACCATCTTCATTTCGGGTACTTCGCCCGGTTCCAGTGGCATTCGGTCGTCGTCGACCATGATCCAGATGCCATCGCGCATGACCACTGGACGTTCGGCGGAATAATAGAGGGGTACGATGGGAATGCCTTCCAGGTAGATATACTGCCAGATGTCCAACTCGGTCCAGTTCGACAGCGGGAAGACCCGGATGCTTTCTCCCTTGTTGACCTTGCCGTTGTAGATATTCCAAAGCTCCGGCCGCTGATTCTTCGGATCCCAGCGATGGTGCTTGTCGCGAAACGAGTACACCCGCTCCTTGGCACGGGATTTTTCCTCGTCCCGACGTGCGCCGCCAAAGGCGGCATCGAACTGATAATGGTTGAGCGCTTGCTTCAGCGACTCGGTCTTCATGATGTCGGTATGTTTTTCGCTGCCATGCGTGAATGGCCCGACCCCCTGCTGTAATCCCTCCTGATTGATATGCACGATCAGATCCAGTCCCAAGTCATGGGCCATACGATCGCGGAAGGTGATCATGTCACGAAACTTCCAGGTCGTATCGACATGGAGGAGAGGGAAGGGCGGCTTGCCTGGGTGAAAGGCCTTCATTGCCAGGTGCAACATGACGGCTGAATCCTTGCCTATCGAATACAGCATCACGGGGCGGTCAAATTCCGCGGCAACCTCACGGATGATATGGATGCTCTCGGCTTCCAGTTTCTTGAGATGGGTCAGTTTATGGTCTTGCATGCAGTGTGAACTGAGTCAGGAAGTCAGGGGTCCTGAATGGACGAGTGGAAGTTTTAGCACTCAAGTCTATCACAAGGGGGGCTAGGCTCCTTCGCAGGATTCTGAACAAACACTCAAGAGTCAATAGTTTGGCAACACGTTATTCGGGGCATCAGCTAGATAGTGCCTGACAGAAAACCAAATAAATCATTACAAAACAATATATTATAATGCATTTATGGGCCTGAAGAATGCCGTTACTTCAGCCCCGCGCCGGGTCGTTCGACCCTGTCGCCACCGTTT
>Ga0172367_10005369_pt1 | contig 15530 bp, 14 predicted proteins | sample Lak10m_FD_114542 | JGI IMG/M metagenome (GOLD analysis project Ga0172367, IMG submission 114542) | Freshwater microbial communities from Kabuno Bay, South-Kivu, Congo - kab_022012_10m | ecosystem: Environmental > Aquatic > Freshwater > Lake | place: Democratic Republic of the Congo: South-Kivu... | reverse complement strand
ACCGCAACAAAACCGAATTTAGCTTCACCTTCAACCGCTGGAAGACCCGCGGCGAAATGGATGCCAGCCCTGAATCGGAGCATGAACCGGGACTCGGATTTCACGTGCCTGGATTCTGGGACAAAATCCTAGATGTTCACGACTGCCATTTGATTCCGGAGTACGGCAACGAAATCCGCAATGCCCTTCGCGATGAAGCCATCGCCCTCGGCTTGAGCTTTTGGCAGCCCCGCGCCAAAGTGGGCGCCCTCCGTACGGCCATGCTACGAAGCAACCAGGCGGGCGACTGGATGCTCATCATTCAGTGGGGCGAGCACCCCGGCCCCGACGGATTCACGCTGATGCACCGCATGACCGAGCGATTTGATCGCCTAGTTAGCCTTTATTGGGGCTTAAATGAAAAGGTCAACGATTCCATGTACGACGTTGATTTGCACCTGTTTCACGGAATTGAGGCGCTCGAGGAGCGCATGGATTCAGCCATTGAAGGCGGGCGGGCGCTTACGTTTTTGATCAGCCCCAAGTCTTTTTACCAAACGAATCCGAAGCAAGCCCACCGACTTTATTCCGAAGCACTTCGCGCTGCGGGACTGAAGGGCGGCGAAACGGTATATGACTTGTACACGGGCACCGGGACCATAGCCCTGTTCATGGCCCAGGTGGCCGCAAAAGTTGTGGGCGTCGAAAGCGTTCGGGAGGCCGTTGACGCAGCGTTCCGGAACGCGGAACGCAACGAACTATCCAACGCGACGTTTGAAGTGGGTGACATGCGCCGCATTTTCACGCCTGAGTTTGTGGCCCGCCACGGCGCTCCTGATGTGGTCGTGGTCGATCCTCCCCGCGAGGGCATGCACCCGGCCGTCGTGGCCGAATTGGCTCGGATTCAAGCACCCAGGCTGGTCTACGTTTCGTGCAATCCATCGACCCAGGCACGCGACATCCAAATGCTGCGCGACGCCTACGACGTTGTGCAGGTGCACGGCGTGGACATGTTTCCCCAAACGTTTCACGTCGAATCTATCGTGCTTCTGCGCGCAAAGTCCGCACGAAACGCCTAATTTTAAGTCATGGGAGAACGCACGCTGATCTTGGACGACGCGCGAATGGCGCGCACGCTTGAGCGCATGGCTTGGCAAATTTTGGAACGGCATGCGGGCTCTGAACGCCTGGTGCTGGCGGGCATTCGGAACTCCGGTTATGCGCTCGCCGAGCGAATTCATGGCCACCTGACCGCCCACACGGCGGTGGAACTAATGGAACTCGAGGTCAACAAGCGCGAGCCCTCGCTGCTCGACACCCGCTCTTCGGTAGACCCCAGCCAACTCGAAGGCGCCCATATCGTGGTCGTTGACGACGTTTTGAATTCAGGCGCTACGCTGCTCTACGGGGTCGCGCACTTTCTCACGGCGCGCGTAGGCCGCATTACGACCGCCGTTTTGGTCGACCGCAACCACAAGCGCTACCCTGTGAAGGCCGACATCAAAGGGCTCTCGCTGAGCACCGGACTTCACGAGCGCGTTGAAGTCGACTGGTCGACGCCGTGCGCGACTTATTTAGTTTGAATATAGGCCGTTAGCTGACTGACCGCGTGTTCGGTGCTCAGCTTATCAACCGCAATTTGGTAGCGAGCAGTCGCATAAAAGTCACGTCGTTCAAACAGGTGCTTTGCGATGAACTCCGCTAAGTTTTCGTCAGCTACATTGGCCAAAAGCGGACGTTTGGTTCCGCGAGCTCGGCTCGCCACCAACCGTTGATGCAGCCACGAAACTGAGGCCGACAAGTACACGGTTTCGCCGTGCTCGCGCATCCACTGAGCGTTATCGTAGTAGCAGGGTGTCCCCCCTCCACATGACAGAATTCCTTCAAAATTGTGCTGCTCCAGCAGAAGCTGTCGCTCGAGCTTACGAAAGGCAAGCTCGCCACGGGTCGCCATAAAATCAGAAATGTTCATACCCGACTCTCCCGCAATCAGGTGATCTAAATCCCTAAATTCCAACCCTAAAGATTTGGCTGCCGCGCGTCCCAGGGTGGATTTTCCTGAGCCCATGTAGCCCCACAAATACCATGTTTTCATTCTACTCGACAAAACTAAGGGATGGCCTTTAGTTTTTGTCAGTTTTAGCTATATTTGCAGCCTCGTTTGCGAGACGACTCGATAGCTCAGCTGGTAGAGCAATACACTTTTAATGTATGGGTCCTGGGTTCGAATCCCAGTCGAGTCACGAAACGTTCTTCTTTTCAAAGTGTCGCCCTGGTGGTGAAATTGGTAGACACGCCATCTTGAGGGGGTGGTGAGCTATGCTCGTGCTGGTTCGAGTCCAGTCCAGGGCACTTTTTTTGGTCCGCTATTTGCGGACTTCAACAACATGAAGATTTTTGGGTTTCTACTTTTGGCAATCGGAATAAGTCCGCTTGCCTCATGCCAATCAACGGTCAAACCCATGAACGACGAGTCTTTTCCGTTAACGCGCTCCGAAGCGGAGTGGCGTGCAGCCCTAACCCCTGACCAGTTTCGAATCCTACGTCAAAAAGGAACCGAATACCCTGGCACCGGCAAATACGACAAGCACTTCGTGCCGGGGACCTATGTCTGTGCTGGATGTGGAGCGGCCCTATTTGGCAGCAGCAGCAAGTTTGACGCGCACTGCGGGTGGCCAAGCTTTGACGCCCAGCTCCCCGAGGCCAATGTGCTCGAAAAGCCAGACTACAGCCACGGGATGGTCCGAACCGAGATTTTATGCAAAAACTGCGGCGGACACCTTGGACACGTTTTTGACGACGGTCCCTCGGCCACTGGCCTGAGGTACTGCGTGAACAGTGCATCAATGAACTTTAAAAAAGAACAGAAATGAAAAGAATTATCGCGGCCGGACTTGGTGTATTAATATTGGCAAGTTGCGAAACCGGCACACACTGCACTAAAGAGTTTCGAAGTGTGGGATTTAGCTGGACGACACCACCATTACCTGCTGAGGTAGTTACGGTGAATGCGCGCACAGGAGATACCTTGAGCGTGCTAAATCAAGGCTACGAAAACTATTTCGCCATAGCGGATGACGGCAACATGACCGACCTCAGCTACGAAGGTGACAGCCTGAACGTCTTCGTGCTGGATTCGCTTGGTGGTGTGCGCAGCACTGCATGGTTTGTCGTGGGCCGGGACCAATGCCACATCATATACCGTTCCGGACCGCAATTTCTGCCTTAGACCTTTGGTGGATTGCGAATCCTTTTTATATTTGCACTCCCCAATGGGGCGCATAGCTCAGCTGGTTCAGAGCATCTGCCTTACAAGCAGAGGGTCCGCGGTTCGAATCCGTGTGCGCCCACCCCGAAAAAACCGCCTCGAAAGGGCGGTTTTTTTATTCCAAGATTAGTACGTTATGTTTTCAGAAGGCATAAAAAAAGGAGCCCAAAGGCTCCTTTATTGGTTTGGGAACTCAGTTGAGCTGACCGTAATCTAATTATTTAGAGACGGTGTAACCCTGAGCCTCGAGCCACTTGATGCGGGCATCGATTTCAGCTTGAGCACGCTTAGCGATTTCTTTTTCGCATGAGATAATCAAACCCTCGAGTTCTTCAACGTCAAATTTGCCCAAAAACTGGTTGCGGAAAACCGTTTTAAGCGTCTTATTACCGTTTTGATTCTCGCGGAAGTGCTGAACGAGTTGAGAAGGAGTCATGTTTTGAAATTTATTTGGTTAATTGAACCGTATCAAAGATAGCATAAATCGGACCAAAAAATTAAAAAAAAGTACTTAAAAATTTAACACCTCATTCAGCACTTGCTTCAGGCGATCATGCGGCAAGAAACCTTGCTCTAATTCTGCAGCGAACGGAATGGGTAGGTCGGCACTAGAAACCACTTTGATTGGCGCATCTAGTGACATAAAGCACCGCACTTGAAGTTCCGAGGCAATCGAGCTACCTATACTCCCTAAAAAAGTATCTTCTTGAACGACTACACAGCGACCCGTTTTGTGGACTGATACCTCCAACAAAGGCCAATCAATAGGCCTTAGGGAAACAACATCAATGAGCTCTATCGAAACTTCCGGATGTTCAAGCATCCAAGCTTTTACCCAGTGCACTGCCCATCCGTAGGCAATGACCGTCAGTTCTTCGCCCGGGTGGACCACGACGGCCTTATCTAAGGGAATACTGTAGTATTCAGGGGAAACCTCTGATTCCAAGGAACGATACAAGTTCTTGTGTTCAAAAAAGAGGACGGGATTAGGATCCTCAAATGCCCTTAATAATAATCCTTTTGCTTGCGCAGGATTCGATGGGTAAACCACCTTTAAACCAGGCACGCGAGCAAACCAAGCTTCAGTGGATTGGCTGTGGAAGGGGCCTGCCACAACGCCTGCGCCCGTCGGCATACGAATGACTAAATCAGCCTTTTGTCCCCATCGGTAATGCAGTTTAGCAGCCTGATTGCAGATTTGCGTCATGGCCTCCGTAACAAAATCGCTGAACTGCATTTCGACCATAGTCTTAAAACCCTCTACTGATAAGCCAACCCCGGCACCTACAATGGCTGACTCGCACAAGGGCGTGTTCCGCACCCGATCCGCGCCATAACGCTCAACAAAGCCCTCTGTGGCTTTAAAAACACCGCCATACTCAGCGATGTCTTGGCCCATAAATACCAAATTTTCATGGCGTTCCATGGCTTGATCCAAACCCTCCTTAATGGCATCGATAAGTCGAATTTTTCGATCCGAAGCCGGCGGTGAGATGTGGCTCGCTTCGGTCGACACTGGTGCATACACGTCAGCGAGCTCTATCTCTTCGTTGTATGTAGGTTTGGGTTCTTCTAGGGCCGCATTTAATGACTCAAGAACGTAGGCGGCCAGATCTTCCTCCAATGCCTTAATCTCAGACTCACTCGCCAAACCCGATTGCAGCAAATCTGCACGGTAACGCACCACTGGGTCTTTTGATTGCCATGATTCAATTAAACCCTCTGGGTAGTATTTAGTACCAGAAGCTTCTTCGTGGCCGCGCATGCGAAAAGTGACGCATTCTAGTAAAATTGGTCGAGGTTTTTTGCGAATAGAGTCGGTCAATTTTTTTGTTGTCTCGAGAACTAATCCCAAATCATTTCCATCAATTGAATGTGCCTCCATTCCATATGCGGGTCCTTTTACCGCAAAAGAATCAAAGACGAACTGTTCGCGCGACGGCGTAGACAGTCCCCATTGGTTGTTTTCGACGACGATGAGCACCGGTAAATTCCAGACCGCCGCCACATTAAGGGCTTCGTGAAAATCGCCCTCTGAAGCGCCACCGTCCCCCGTGTAGACCAAGACGCACTTTCCTTCGCCGCGAAGGCTCCGCGCTAGGGCCAACCCGTCGGCCACCCCGAGCTGGGCGCCGAGGTGCGAAATCATGCCAAAAATTTTGTGTTCCGCGGTGCCAAAATGGAACGATCGGTCGCGGCCCTTCGTGTAGCCCGTCGCACGACCCTGAAACTGAGCGAACAGCTTGACTAACGGAAGGTTCCGCGCCGTGAACACCCCCAGGTTGCGGTGCATGGTGCAGATCCACTCATCTTCGTGCATGGCAAGGGTCGTACCCACGCTGACCGCCTCTTGTCCGTAGCTCGAAAACCACTTCGAAATCCGCCCTTGGCGCAGGGCAATGAGCATGCGTTCTTCAACGGCGCGGGGCAAATAGAGCGATCGGTAAAGCTCGAGGCTGGGGTTGTGCTTCATGGTGCAAAGGAACGGCGCGACTTATCTTTGATGGATGCAACTCCCCACCCTTTCCCTTCAAAAATGGACGCACGGCAGTCCCGATGAGCAGATTGAATTTTCTGAGGAACTTGGCCGCGCATTCCGCAGCCTCGGTTTTGCCGCGATCGAGCACCACGGTTTTGGCTCGGCCGACCGCGAGCAACTGTATGCCTCTGTTAAGCAGTTTTTCAACCTCGACGATGCCTCGAAGCGCGCATTTATTTTAGCGGGAGCCAAAGGCCAGCGCGGATTTACCCCCTTTGGGGTTGAACACGCCAAGGGCGAAACGTCAGCCGACCTCAAGGAGTTTTTTCAGTGGGGCCCGATGAATGCCGAAGAGCGCGGACTCATGGCTAACGTTGCCGTGAATGCGGCGGTCGACGGAATGGACGAAGTGGTTCGCTCCGCCTACCTCAAGCTCGAGGCAATCGGCAACGAGCTTATGAAGGCGGTAGCGCTGCACATCGGCGTAAATCGGGAGTTCTTTACCGAGCCCTTGGCAGGCGGACACTCGATTTTTCGCGCCATTCACTACCCTGCGCAGCCCGAGCTTCCCGAAGACGGAATTCGCGCTGCCGCCCACGAAGATATCAACCTCATCACGCTGCTAATGGGTGCTTCGGCTGAAGGCCTCGAGGTCGTTTCAGAAGGAACTTGGGTTCCGATCCACGTAACCAACGACGTACTGGTGATTAACGTGGGCGACATGCTGCAGCGTCTGACAAACGGGGTGCTGGCGAGCACGACCCACCGCGTCGTCAACCCCACCGCTGAAAAGCGCCACCTCCCCCGCTTCTCGATGCCGTTTTTTGTGCACCCCAAAGAGGATATGCCCCTTAACTGCTTGCCGCACTGCGTTTCAACCGAGCGTCCCAAGGCCTTTGAGGACATTACCGCGGGTGCCTACCTGCACGAACGCCTTGTCGAAATAGGCCTCGCCTAAGCCGTGCGCATCGACATTGTTACGCTGCTCCCGGAGCTGATTCGCAGCCCGTTTGAGGCCTCGATACTGAAGCGGGCCCAAACCAAAGGCCTAGCTGAAGTTCACCTGCACGACCTGCGCGAATTTGGCCTCGGCAAGCACAAGCAAGTCGACGACTACGCCTTTGGTGGCGGAGCCGGAATGGTCATGAAGCCCGAACCGCTTTTCGCGTGCATTGAGGGGTTGATGGCCCAACGCACCTACGACGCCGTGATTTACACGTCGCCCGACGGCGAAACCTTGGACCAGCCCATGGCCAACCGGATGTCTGCCTTTCGCAACGTGCTGATCGTTTGTGGCCACTACAAAGGCATCGACCAGCGTGTGCGCGACACCTTAATTACCCACGAAATCTCAATCGGCAACTACGTGCTGAGCGGAGGTGAACTCGCAGCAGCCGTGATTGCCGACGCGCTTATTCGCCTAATTCCTGGGGTTTTGAACGACGAGACTTCGGCGCTGACCGATTCGTTTCAAGACAACTTGTTGGCACCACCGGTCTACACGCGCCCAGCTGAATTTCGAGGACTTAAGGTGCCCGAAATCCTTACGTCGGGCAACACACCGGCCATTGAACAGTGGCGCGCCGAGCAGGCCTTGACGCGCACGCGCGAACGCCGACCCGATTTGCTGGGCGAATAGCTCGCGGGGGCGCTGTACCTTTCGGGTATGACCCGAATTCTTCTCATGATTGGCGGTCTGACGCTGGCCTGTGCGGCCTCGGCGCAGATTCGCGTGAGCGACATTGACCCGTTCATCGGAACCGGTGGCCACGGCCACACCCACCCCGCGGCGACCGCTCCGTTTGGCATGGTACAGATCGGCCCCGACACCCGCCGCGAGGGCTGGGATGGCTGCAGCGGCTACCACCATACCGACACCACGGTCTGGGGCTTTAGCCATACCCACTTGAGCGGGACCGGCGTCGGCGACTACGGCGACTTTTTGTTTAAGCCCTGGGGCGGACCGTTTGAGGATCAACCTGTTGAATTTATTAAATCCAGCGAGCGCGCGTCTGCCGGTTACTATGGCGTTACGTTGGCCAACGGCACACGGGCGGAATTTACCGCTGCCGAACGTGGTGGATTTCACCACTATACGTTTGCTTCTGGTTCCGTCCCCGAAGTCTGGATCGACCTGAACTACCGCGATCGGGTCCTTCGGTCCAAGGTCTGGCAGTTCGGCTCTACCCTAGTCTTGCAGCGCGTCAGCCAAGCCTGGGCGCGCGAGCAGCACGCCTACCTGGCAATACAGCTGCCGGAGGGCACCGTGGTCGACGTTCAAGATTCACTTCACGTTCGGCTGCGGTTCACCACGGCCAACGTGTCGTTTGCGGTCGGATTTTCGGGCACAGGGCCCGCGGGGGCCGAGCGCAACCTCGAATCCACCCTCAAAACCTCGGCTGATTTTGGTTCGTGCGTGCGCGCCACCAAACGCGCTTGGCAAGCGGAATTGGACCGAGCCAACGTTCGCGGAGGGTCCGCTGCCCAAAAGCGGATTTATGCGACGGCGCTATACCATGCGTTTAGCGTTCCCAACCTTTGGAGCGATGCCGATGGGCTTTACCGCGGTATGGACGGCCAAATTCACACCGACACGGAACATGCCCACTACACGGTGTTTTCGCTGTGGGACACGTACCGCACGGCGCACCCGCTGTACGCCTTGGTGCAGCCCGAACGCACGCGAGACTTCATTGCCACGATGCTCGACATGTACGAGCAGTCGGGCCGTTTGCCTGTCTGGGAGCTGGCCGGCAACGAAACCAACTGCATGATTGCATACCACAGCGTGAGCGTGCTCGCCGACGCCCACGCCAAAGGCTACGAAATCGACTCCGAGCGCCTGCTTCGGGCAATGGTGGCCACCGCGCAGTCGCCAGTATTCGGAATCCCCACGTACCGTTACAACGGCTACCTCAGCATTCAAGATGAATCTGAAAGCGTGTCAAAAACCTTGGAGTACAGCTACGACGACGCGACGATTGCCTGGACTGCGGCGCGCTTAAGGCGAGGCGATGTGGCCGAGCAGTTTTGGCGCCGAAGCCAAGGCTGGGTAAGCCTTCTGGACCCAGAAACTGGTTTAATGCGTCCGCGCGACAACGGCGATTTCATGCAGCGCTACGAGCCGCGAGAGGTCAACAACCACTTCACCGAAGCAAACGCATGGCAGTACAGCTTTGCCCCGGTGCACGACTTGGCACGCTGGTCGTCAATGCTCGCCGACCAAGGCCGTACGTTGGAGGGCCAGCTCGACGCACTGTTTGCGGCTCCGTCCGCTACTGTGGGGCGCGAACAGGCCGACATTACGGGCTTAATCGGGCAGTACGCCCACGGAAACGAACCTTCGCACCACATTGCCTGGCTGTATGCGGCGACCAATCGTCCCGACAAAGGGCACGCCCGGATTCGTGAAATTCTCGAATCGATGTACAGCGACCAGCCCGACGGATACCAAGGCAACGAGGACTGCGGTCAGATGTCGGCGTGGTACGTGATGAGTTCGTGGGGTCTCTACCCACTGGTACCTGGCGAGGCGCGCTATGCTGTAGGTCCAATGCTTTGGGACCGGGTATCGCTGCGGGCTGAGGGCCTAACGTCCGATTTAGTCCGCCACGGAACAGGTCCCTACCTGCATTCCTTGGAACTTCCCAACGCTCAAGGCGGACTCGTTCCGCGGAGCTTTTTGGACCACGCTGAGCTCCGCGCTTCACGCTTAATTGGCTGGCGCCAAGGCACCGAGCCCTCCATGTTGGTCCCGTATACCAATGCGGTGCATGGAATCGCGGGCGAAGTGCTTCCAGCTCCGCGAATCAAGGTTCCGCGCCGATTTGAAGGCGAAACGATCGCATGGATCGACGGCCAATCTATGCGCATTGACCGTAGCCAGCAACTCATATACGGCGACGGACTGACGCAGCACCGTTCGGTGGCCGTTACGACCCAAAAGCCCAACGCATGGCAGGCGCATGTTGCGGCGGGAAAGCCCAACCCGCAGTACGATCCAGGTTCCGCCAGCCTAGTCGACGGCGTGCGCGGTGACGTCGACTGGCGCAAAGGCGAATGGACGGGAATTCAGGGACAGGACGTCGAGCTGCAGCTAAGCAACCCCAATCCTCAGGTTGCCACAGAAATTAGCGTAGAAGTGGGCCTTTTAAAGGACATTAAATCGTGGATTGCGCTGCCCGAGCGAGTGACCGTAACGTGTACGTTTGCCAATGGCCAGCGCCAAAGCGAGTCGCTAGACATGAAAACGCGGGCGCTAAGCGAAACGGAGCCGAGTGTGGTTCGGGAAAGCGTTACGGTTCAGGTCCCGGCCGGATCCAAGCTTGCTTTGGTAGAGGTCTCGCTCAAAAACCCAGGTGTGCTTTTACCTTGGCACCCGGGTGCTGGCGGCGAGACCTTTATTTTCGTAGATGAGGTATCGATTACGCAGCGCTAGGGCCGAACTTTAGGGCATGCGATTAAATTGGATTTTGGCGGCTGCCACCCTAAGCCTTGGAGCATTGGGGCAGCGCCTGCCCCACCCGCCCGCCAACCAACTGTACCGCACGGACGCCGTACCGCGAATCGACATTACGATTCCGGCCGACAGCCTCAATGCGATTCTGACGAACGTCACGAGCGACTACGAATACCACGCCCAATTTGCCTTTGCCGCTCCCGGTTTTTCGGTGAACGGAATCGAGGTGGGGTTCCGCCTGCGCGGAAACACTTCGCGCCATAGCGCCAAGAAGTCGTTTAAAATTTCGTTCAACAGCTTTACGTCGGGCGCCCGGACCCAGGGCGTTAAGGACCTAAACCTCAACGGTGAACACAACGATCCCAGCATCATGCGGGCGCGCATCGCTTGGGACCTTGCCCGCGATATGGGTTTGGCGGCTCCGCGCGTCAACCACGTTCGCCTTTTTATTAATGGCCAGGCATACGGACTTTATGCCAACGTGGAGCACGTGAACGACGATTTTGTCGAGCACCGGTTCGCGCGCGATGCCGGAAACCTGTACAAGTGCCTTTACCCCGCAAATTTGGCGAATTTGGGCAGCAATCCCGCGCTTTACAAGCTTACCTCGGGCGGACGGCGGGTGTATGAACTCAAAACCAATGAAGCGGCCGACGACTATTCGGGCCTTGCGCGTTTTGTGTCCGCCCTGCACGCCACAACCAGCACGCAGTCGCTGTGCGCGCTCGACACCATTTTTAACGTCAACGATTACCTAAAATGGCTCGCCTGGGAAATCACCACAGGGCATTGGGACAACCACTCGTTTAACCAGAATAATTTCTATTTGTACGAAGACCCGGCGAGCGGATTAATGCACTTCACTTCCTACGACGCCGACAATACGTTTGGCGTCGACTGGTTCAACATCAACTGGGCTACGCGCGGAATAACCCAGTTTGGCACCTACCCCCTGTACACCAAGATCAGTACGAATCCTGAGGCCCGGCGCCGCCTCGGGCTGTTTTTAACGGAGCTAGCGAACGTTGCAGGACCCGCTGCTTGGCAAGCGCGCAACCAGCAGATTCGCGCCCAACTGGCGCCCTGGGTCGAAGAAGATGGATTTCGAACGCTGGACTACGGATACGACTCCCTCGATTTTTGGAACGCGCTCGACGTAGCCGCCGGGGCGCACGTGAAGTCGGGTGTTCACCCGTTTATGGCCACGCGCTTGGCCTCGTCGGCGAGCCAAATTCCTCAAGGAAACGTCGAACCCATTGTTTTTCCGCCGCGAATCATCGGGCACGGGAGCCTCGGTAGCGTTCCGGTCCAAGTCGAGGTTTGGGACGAAGGCAGTCCCAACGTGTTGCTGCACTACCAGCCCGATGGCGGAACCTGGCAGAACGTCGTGCTCTGGGACGACGGCGCGCACCACGATGAAGCGGCCGGCGATCGGCTGTACGGGGCGCTGATTCCTGCCATGCCCGGCGGATTTTCCTACTACGTGACCGCAAGCGACGACCAAAACGCGTCGACATCGTCTCCGTGCAGTCCGGCCCACTGGTCCGCTTATTCCGCACCCAACGTGCTCCTCAACGAAGTCGCGACGGCAAACGTCAGCGGACCGAGCGCTCCCAACGGGGCGAAGGAAGATTGGATTGAACTTGCTAATCCCGGGAGCAGCACCCTAAGCCTCAGCGGCTTGTACTTGAGCGACAGCAAATCCAACTTGGGCAAAGCCAGCCTCAACGGCTACAGCGTGCCCGCCGGAGGCCGACTCGTGCTGTGGGCTGCCGGTTCGAGCAGCTTCAGCGGAGCGCTTCCCTTTAAGCTCGACGCGCTCGGCGAAGGGGTTTACCTCAGCACGCAGGTCAACGGACAATGGGTGGTCCTCGACGAGGTGCGGGTTCCGCCGCTGATGGCGGACCAATCTTTTGGGCGCCGTGCTGATTTTTCGTACACCTGGAGTGTTTTTGATCAGCATGCCAGCCCCAATGCGCCCAATGCCGGTAGCCTCGGAGGTCTTCTCGAAGCGGATCAACTGCAGTTTTCTGGTTTCCCCAATCCGTATTCGGACCGCATCACGCTCCGAAACCCGTTGGCAGAACCCATCGTAGTCGAAGTGTTCACAAGCCTAGGCCAACGACTTGGTCAAATCGAAGTGGCCGCCCATTCTGAAGCGACGTGGAACGACGATGCCCCGGCGGGAATGCGAATATTCGCCGCCAACGGCCACGTGCTCAAAGCATTTAAGCGCGAATAGCCTGGCGACGGCGGCGCAGCACGTCGTAGCGCAGCCAGACGGCCCACGCCGCATAGGCTGAAACCTTGTACCCGACGTAGCCGTCCAAGATTCCGCCGCGAAGCACGAAGTGCTTGAAAAAACGCCACGCCGGCTTAAGCACCGTATGGAAGGGCGTTACCGTCGGGGTGCGGGCGTCGTAGTCGGTGGCCTGCCATTCCGCGTAGCGCCGCAGCTTAGCTTCCCACGTTGGAAGATCTATAAACGTGTTGTGGTTCAGTCGGTTGCGAAACCGACCCACAGGGCCAGCTGTGATAATCTCGGCGTGCACGTGCTTGGCTTCGTAGCGGCAAGTGTCGCGGCGGAACACGCGAAGTACCTTATCGCCTTGCCATCCCGAAAACCGAACGCGGCGGCCTAAAAAATGGTTGGCGCGGTAGAGCCAAAAAGCCTCTTCGGCTCCGTTCGGCTGGCTCCGCCACGCCGCAAGTTCCGCATGCAGTTCCGGTGTAAGCCACTCGTCGGTGTCGAGCAGTAAAATCCACTCGTGGCCGGCCTGCGGTATGGCCCAGTTCTTTTGTGAGGCGGAATTTTCGTACTCGCGCTGCAGAATCCGGGCCCCAAAGCTCGCGGCAACCTCGAGGGTCGCGTCGGTCGAGCCGGAGTCCACGAGCAGCAGTTCGTCGTACAAGCCCGAGCATGAGGCAATGCACCGCCCAAGTACGTCGGCGGCATTTTGCGCCGGAATCAAAAGGGTTACGCGCTTCACGAGGCGCAAGGTAGCGACCGCCGTAGGTTTGTAGCATCATGGAACGCGCCTACTTCACCCTTAAAAACGCCTGCCAAGGGCTGTTGAAGGATCGTGGGTCGAGCTTTCACGCATGGGTGTTTCCTGCGGCGCGTCCCGAAGAGGTTCAGGCGCAGCTGGCCGAGTGGACCGCCCTGCACCGCGGCGCCCGCCACCATGCATGGGCGTATCGACTTCGCGGAGATTTTGAACTCGAAGAGCGCAGCCACGACGCCGGGGAACCTAGCCATTCCGCGGGAACGCCAATCCTCCACGCCCTACAGTCCCGGGAACTACAGCAGTGCGGCGCCGTGGTGAGCCGCTACTTCGGCGGAACCAAGCTCGGCGTCAGCGGACTAATTGCGGCCTACCGAGGAGCTGCCGAAGACGCCCTCGATCAGGCGGAACGTCACCAGGTACACCCCGAACGGGTGGCCCTTCTCGAGCTTCCCTACGAACTGCTGGGCCGCATGGAAGCCGACGCCCAAGACGATCGAATTCGCTGGGTTTCGCGGGCGTTTACCGACCAAGTCGAACTCCGCGTGGCGGTTTGGTCCGAACACGCTGGATTTTGGGCTCAGCACTGGGACCAATGCTACCCGCTTCGCTGGAAATGGGTTAAAGACCGATAACGCCGCTCAAGGCCTCCGAAAATTCATGAAGGTGGCTGCTGAGGTAGGTGAGCTCGGCCACGGGAAGTTCAAGTACCATGGAATCTTCGGTGAAGATCACCTCCCAATGCTGGGTTTCATTCATGCGAAGCCCGCGGAGCGAAAGCACCAGCGGCGCCTGCAGCACTTCTTCTTGCTTGGGCTCGGAGCGCATGAGTACTCCACCGCGCGTGAGCACGTACACCACGTCGCGCACTTCTTCGTGCGGCAAGACGTCGAGGGCTTCGTAAACGCCCAGGCGGATGTGCGCGGCGAGCGCTACACGGTGGTCCAGCGACAATAGGTCAAACGGAGGTACGCGCAGCAGCTCATCGGCCATACGCTGGACGGCAATGTCCAAAGTCATGGCTTAGGGTATAGGATACTTAAAGGTAAGTTAATTTTTCAAGAACCAAATACTAAGGCTACGGCGAGGGCAACGTACAGCAGAAAATAGGCCAGGTACTTCAGGCTCAAGGCTTCACCAAAACGAATCTTGAACGCTGAAAGGTTGATCAGTACGTTGAAGTTGGTCAAGATGCTGTGCAAAATGACTCCGCCCCACCAAAGGGCCGCGCCCGACAGGGCTTGGGCCACCGAACTTAGCGCAGATTGCTCGAGCATACTCCGCCAAAGCGAGGAATCACGCCATGTTCCACGGGAGTTCCGAGCGAACCACATCAGCATCAAAACCAGTACCCCCCACTCCGTGACGATCACCGTAGGCCAAAATCCCCATTGAGCGATGGCAAGGCCATAGAGCGGAAAATAGGTTCCCCATATCAGCCCGACCGCAAAGGGCAACATTTGGGTCTTAAGGCCCTGCGAAGTCCATGCTCCGCGATCCCGCCACAAGATGCTCGCCTGGGCGATCAGCAAGACGGCGATTGCGGCTAGGCGCAACGGCGAAATAAGCTCGCCGAGCAACCAACCCACCGCGACGGCCACCACGAGGTGAAGGCTTCCGCCAAAAAAGACGAGCTGCGCCGGAATCGATCGAATGCTTAAACTGAACAAGAGGAGCCCCAGACCACCCATCATTCCCAATGCGAGGAGCCATAAAACGTTGGGTTCAAGCGCGGGATAACTCGCATAAAGGCCACCCGGCGCGAGGAGTGCGACGCCCGCGTGCACCCAAATCATTACGAGGGCAGACCGAAGTACCAAAAACCGCTGCGGGTACTCGAGCATTCCAGGACTCCGCCAAAGCGTGTTGGCCCGACCAAAAAGCAACAGGCTTAGGGTTTCGGCCGCCACCGCCAAGGCCACGAGCGCAGTCGGAGTCAGTTCGGGGTACATAACGTGTACCTGATGTAGGTTTAAAGTAAAGTTCTCAAAGTTAACTCCGCAACATAGCATCTACCATTCTGTTCCGAACACCCATAAGTGCATAGCGAATTGAACGAGCCTTGGCTACGTGCAAAAGCACCCGCGTTCAGTTAGGTAATTGATACACCCATCCTTTTTCACGGGGCTCCGCCCGAATTTGGCCCCAATGCAGAAGCACCGCCAATCCGTCTTCTACTGCGCGAATCGGTGTTCCGGTCGCCCGAGCTAAACTCGAAGCCGTGCGGCCCTCCTTCGAGCTGAGCAACGGCATTAGCGCCAGGTGCTCCACGTTCGCATGAGCAATTTGCGCGGTTCGCAGCTTAATTTCTTCGAGGAGCACTCGGTTCGCTCGGTAGTT
>Ga0172367_10005367_pt1 | contig 15533 bp, 16 predicted proteins | sample Lak10m_FD_114542 | JGI IMG/M metagenome (GOLD analysis project Ga0172367, IMG submission 114542) | Freshwater microbial communities from Kabuno Bay, South-Kivu, Congo - kab_022012_10m | ecosystem: Environmental > Aquatic > Freshwater > Lake | place: Democratic Republic of the Congo: South-Kivu... | reverse complement strand
TGACTTTATCCTGGGCTTGCGCCAAGGAAGTCAATCCGCCGCTGCTCTCCGGCATGGCGACCAGCGTGGTGAATGTCGGCGTGTTCCTCGGGCCGGCCATTTTGCAGCCGCTGGTCGGCTGGGCGATGGACCGCAGCTGGCTGGCGGCCAACGGCGTGCTGCAGGCCGGCGCGCGCTTGTATTCCGCCGCCGACTTTCGTACCGGCTTGCTGCTGATGGCTTCTGCGGCGGCCTTGGGTTGCCTGGCCACCTTGCGCATTCGCGAGACTGGCTGCCGCAATATCTGGCAGAAGTAACGCGAACCCCCTCTTAGCCGCCGGCTTCAGCGATACCGTTTTGAACGATGGCGGGAAAGCAGAACATGAACTGGGCGTAGACGCGCGCCAGTTCGATGCACTGCTTGGCGTCTTCCACGCTGGGTAAGGGGTAGTTGCCGTCCGCGTGGCGCTGGTCGTTGGCATCCAGCCGTAGTTCATGAGCCCAGTGTTCCATGTCGGGGGAGATCAGGTGATCCCTGACGGCCAGCGCGATGCGGTCGTACAGCGTGCCTTCCTTGTAGCCCTTCAGCCTGAGCATGGCGTCGACCGCGCTGGCGGCAAGCATGACGGAACCTGCCGGGGAGTGCAGCGACTCGATTGCCTGGAACAGGTAGGCGCGTGGCCGGGCCGGGATCGCGTGGTCCGGCGACTGGGCGTCGGGAAATATCTGAACCGGCGCCTGCTCCCAATCCAGCGCCCAAGCCGTAACCAGTCCGCCGCAGTTCAGGCATTTATGGATTTTCCATTTGCGCTGAATCTGGCCGGAGTGATCTTTCGTTTCCAGCCGGGTTGCCTCGACAAAACTGGGCGGCTCGTCGTTGCAATGCGAGCATCTGGGTAAGTGCAAGCTTTCCATGGGGCGACCTCCGGTGAGCCGGGGCCTGCGCCAATCGTCAGCAAGCAACGACGCCAACCGCGATTCACCACGCCCAAAAAGAATTGCTCAGCGGGAAGTATGCCACTCCAGTATTTTTTGGGAATACACGGAATGCCATATTTGCAAGTACCGTATTTACGGTATTCGCTCCCGGAATGCCGGGTGCGGGCTCAAAGTTTGCCGCCGCAATTATTTGGGATCGGACTTGAAAAAAAGAAATATAAGCATATACTAATAATCCATGAGACATGGATACTTTTCCCTGCTGATCGGATTGCTCGCCTGTGCTGTGTGGGCGCGTCCAGCCCTGGCCGAGACTGCGCCTTCCGGGGGCGGCTTGGCCACCGTCACGGTGGCGATGCGCGACGTCGACCAGACTTACCCTGCCGACGCCATCGTGGAAGCCGTGCGCCAGGCCACCATCGCTGCCCAGGTGACGGGACGCATCGTCGAGGCGCGTTACGATGCCGGCAGCCGCGTCAAGGCGGGCGAGGTTCTGATGCGTATCGATCCGCGTGAGACTGCGCAGGCCGAGGCGGGCGCGCAGGCGCAATTGGTCAATGCACGCGCCGCTTATGAGCGCAGCCAGCAGTTGTTCCGGCAGAAGTTCATCAGCCAGGCTGCGCTGGACAAAGCCGAGGCCGATTTCAAGGTGGCCAGCGCCAATACACGGGGAACGGAATTGCAGAGCGGATTCACCCGCGTCACCGCGCCCTATGCCGGTATCGTTGCGCAGCGCCTGGTCGAGCCGGGCGAGATGGCAGTGCCAGGAAAACCCTTGCTGAGCCTGTTCGATCCCAAAGGAATGCGGGCGTTGGCCAGCATTCCTCAATCCAGACTGGCAGGCGTCAAGCAAACGGTCCGGGCGCGTATCGAATTTCCGGAAAGCGGCCAGTGGGTCGACGCGGTGCGCGTGGAGGTGCTGCCGACCACCGACAGCCAGACCCATGTGGCGCGCGCCCGGGTTTATTTGCCGGAAAATCTCGATGGCATTGTGCCGGGCATGTATGCGCGCGCGCATTTCATCACCGGCAAGGCTAACAAGCTGTTGCTGCCGGCCGCTGCCGTGCTGCGGCGTGGCGAAGTGACCGCCGTGTATGTGGTAGACGCCAAGGGACAACCGCATCTGCGCCAGGTGCGCATCGGTGAGGCCATCCAAGGTGGCACGGGCGGCATGGGTGACGCGGCGGGCCCGCTGCTTGAAATTCTGGCGGGCATCGCTGCCGGCGAGAAAGTTGCGCTCGATCCAGTCAAGGCAGGCATCGCCTTGAAGCAAGACAGTCGCTAAGACCATTCAGGATGGGCATTTCCGGGCGTATCGCCGCATTCTTTTTGCGTCACTCGATGACGCCGTTGGTCGCTCTGATTGCGGTGCTGCTCGGCGTTTTCGCAGTCTTGGTGACGCCCCGCGAGGAAGAGCCGCAGATCAACGTCACCATGGCCAACGTGTTCATTCCCTTCCCCGGTGCTTCCGCCAGGGATGTCGAAGCGCTCGTGGCGCGGCCGGCAGAGCAGGTGCTGGCGCGTATCTCGGGCATCGAGCACGTGTATTCGGTGTCGCGTCCCGGCATGGCGATTGTGACCGTCCAGTACCTCGTCGGCCAGGATCCGATCCAGGCGCTGGTGCGCCTCTATGACACCATCAATTCCAATCGCGACTGGCTTTCACCCAATCTGGGCGTACTCGAACCCATCGTCAAGCCGAAGGGCATCGACGATGTACCAATTGTCACGCTGACATTCTGGAGTGCATCCTCCGACGCGTCGACCACGGGCAAGACCGCCTTCGATCTGCAGCAGGTGGCGCGCGCCGCGGAGACAGAGCTGAAGCGCATTCCGGGCACCCGCGATGTCACCACGATCGGCGGTCCCGGCCATGTGATTCGCGTCATCATGGAGAGTGAGCGCATGAATGCCTATGGCATCACCGCGCAGGATCTCAAGGCCGCATTGCAGATTTCCAACGCCTCGCAACCTTCCGGGAGTCTGGTGAGCGGCAATCGGGAAGTGCTGGTGCAGACCGGCACCTACATCGAGTCGGCGGCCGATGTCGAACGCCTGGTGGTCGGTGTGCATGCCGGCAAACCGGTGTTCATGGCGGATGTCGCGCGCATCGTCGATGGCGCCGACCAGCCTGCGCGCTATGTCTGGTTCGGCACCGGTCGGGCGGCCAAGACCAAGGGCATCGCGGCCAACGGCGAATTTCCCGCGGTGACGCTGTCGGTGTCGAAGAAGCCCGGCGTGAATGCCGCCGATGTGGCTGCCGCGGTCATCGCGCGCGCCCAGGCACTCAAAGGTACCGTGATTCCGGAAGGTGTCGAATTCAGCGTGACCCGCAACTATGGCGAGACGGCTACCGACAAGGCGCAAAAACTCATCGGCAAGCTGATATTTGCCACCGCTTTTGTCGTGCTGCTGGTGTTCTTTGCGTTGGGGCGGCGCGAAGCGGTCATCGTCGGCGTGGCCGTATCCCTGACTCTGGCGGCAACCTTGTTTGCCTCCTGGGCCTGGGGTTTCACCCTGAATCGCGTTTCCTTGTTTGCGCTGATTTTCTCGATAGGCATTCTGGTCGACGATGCGATCGTGGTGGTCGAGAATATCCACCGCTGGCACCAACTGGAACCAGCCAAGCCGCTGTGGCAGATCATTCCTGTCGCGGTGGACGAGGTGGGCGGTCCGACCATCCTCGCCACGTTCACCGTGATCGCCGCGTTGCTGCCGATGGCCTTCGTGTCGGGACTGATGGGGCCTTACATGAGCCCGATTCCGATCAACGCCTCCATGGGCATGGGCATTTCACTGGCCATCGCTTTTGTGATTACGCCGTGGCTGGCCCTGAAGCTATTGGCAGGCAACACCGCCCACATCCAGCATGCGCATGCCCCGTCTGGTCAGTCACAGCCCGGCCGTCTGGAGCGCCTGTTCCGCCGCATGCTCTTCCCCTTCCTTGACCAGACCAACGGCCGCAAGGCGCGGCGCAAGCTCTGGCTGGGCATCCTCGCGGCGATTCTGGGATCCGTGTCCCTTGCCGGTGTTCAGCTGGTGGTCCTGAAAATGCTGCCCTTCGACAACAAGAGCGAATTCCAGCTGGTGCTCGACATGCCGGTCGGCACGCCGCTGGAGGAAACCGCGAAAGTGTTGCGCGAGCTGGGCGCGCATCTCGCCACCAGCGACGACGTCAGCGATTACCAGGCTTACGCCGGTGTGGCGAGTCCGATCAATTTCAACGGACTGGTGCGTCAGTACTATTTGCGCGCCAGCCCGGAAATGGGCGACATCCAGGTCAACCTGGCCGACAAGCAGCATCGCCACCGGCAGAGCCATGAGGTGGCGGTGGCGGTGCGTGACGCACTGACCGCAATCGCCCGGAAGCACGGCGGCAACCTGAAAGTGGTGGAGGTGCCGCCCGGCCCGCCGGTGCTGTCGCCCATCGTCGCGGAAGTGTATGGTCCCGACTATGCCGGGCAGATCAGTGTGGCGAAGCGGGTGCGTGCCCAGTTCGAAGCGACCGATGACGTCATCGGCGTCGATGACAGCAGCAATGCACCGGCGCAGAAAGTGCTGCTGCGCGTGGCGCAAAGCAAGGCGGCGCTGCATGGCGTGGCACAGAAGGACATCGTTGACGTGGTGCGGATGGGGCTGGCGGGTGAGGATGTCACGCCGGTACATGACGGCAATGCCAAGTACGAAATTCCGGTGCGCATCACGCTGCCGGCGGAACAGCAGAACGCCATCGATCAGGTTCTGAAGTTGCGTGTCCGGTCTGGCGCAGGCGCTCTGGTGCCCATCTCGGAGTTGACCGAAGTGCGCCAGTTGGAACGCGAACAGGTGATCTACCACAAGGACTTGCTGCCGGTGGTGTATGTCACCGGCGACATGGGCGGCACGCTCGACTCGCCTTTGTATGGCATGTTTGCCATACAAAAGCAATTGAGTACCACCTTCCCCCCGACCCCCTTCCCGGGGAAGGGGGCGACTGATCAGCGCCTGTTACCAGGCGGACTGGAGACGTATTTCATCCGGCAGCCCGGCGATCCTTACGCCGCGTACAGCATCAAATGGGACGGCGAATGGCAGGTGACTTACGAAACCTTCCGCGACATGGGCATCGCCTATGCGGTCGGACTGATCCTGATTTACCTGCTGGTGGTGGCGCAGTTCAAGTCGTATCTGGTGCCGCTGATCATCATGGCGCCGATCCCGCTCACCATCATCGGCGTGATGCCAGGCCATGCCTTGTTTGGCGCGCAGTTCACCGCAACCTCGATGATCGGCATGATCGCACTGGCCGGCATCATCGTGCGTAATTCGATCCTGCTGGTGGATTTCATCAATCAGCAGGTGACTGCCGGCATGGACTTCGCCGAAGCCGTGCTGCAGTCCGCCAGTGTGCGCGCCCAGCCGATCCTGCTGACTGGCCTGGCGGCGATGCTCGGCGCGCTGTTCATCCTCGATGATCCGATTTTCAACGGCCTTGCCCTGTCGCTGATTTTCGGCATCCTGGTGTCGACCGCGCTGACACTGGTCGTGATTCCCGTGCTTTACTTTGCCGCCATGAAACACCGCATTCAACCCCAAGGAGACAACAATGACCGTTAGCCAACTCATGCGCATCTTTCCCGGCGCCTTCATCATGATTTCCCTCGCTCTCGCCCATTACATGGGTCAGGCGGACTTGTCCAAGCTGTCCTGGCTGTGGTTCACCGCCTTCGTCGGCGCCAACCTGTTCCAGAGCGGATTTACCCGGTTCTGCCTGCTTGAGATCATTCTGAAGAAAATTGGTGTGAAGCAAGGTTGCTGAGCCGGTTCGGCTGCAAGACAAGCATCAATTGCCGATCCGGGTGTTGCGGGTTGACCTGGTAATGCATCTGCATTACCATGCCGCCATGTTTGCTTCGGAAAGGTTGTTGCCATGCCTGCCACCATCGAACTCGAATCCACGCTGACCGACCGTTATCAGACGACGGTTCCCGATGGCGTCCGGCGTGCGCTAAAGCTAGGCAAGCGGGACCGTATTCGCTATCTGGTGCAAAGCGATGGCGCCGTGATCCTGCAGCGCGCCGAACAGGCTGACGATCCGGCGCTTGGTGCCTTCCTCGCATTGCTTGCGCAAGACATCGCCGCCCACCCTGAACAAGTGCGCACCATCGATAGCGGACTGGCTCAGCGCATGCGTGCCTTGACCAAGGGTGTCAAGGTCAATCTCGAAGCCGCCCTCGATCCAGCGGACGAATGACTCAAGCTGGCAATCCTCTGGCCATCAACGGCTGGAGTCTTTTTGCGCATCCGTTGTTTCTCGATCAGGTGGAAGCCCTGATTGCGCAGGTCGAAGCACTCAAGGCCAAAGATCCCGGAACCTACAGGCAAAAAAACAGCACCAAGCGCCTGGCGGCCATTGCCAAATTGGCGTTCGAAGTCATACCCGAAGATCCGACTCGCCCCGAGTACCGGCAAGGCGACGCTTTAGGCGGCGACCGAAGGCACTGGTTTCGCGCCAAGTTTTTTCAGCAGTACCGGTTGTTCTTCAGGTTTCACGCTACGCAGCGCATCATCGTCTTTGCCTGGGTCAATGACCAGGAGAGCAAACGTGCATTTGAAAGCAGCGACGACGCCTACCGCTTGTTTCGCAAGATGCTTGGCAGCGGGCGGCCGCCCGATGACTGGGACAGCCTGCTCAAGGAGGCACGCACCGCAGCCAAGCGCATGGCCAGACTCAAGTCGTCGCTCTGAGACACTGTCAACGGGCGTTACTGCTTTATGCCTGGGTCAGTTCGTCGTTTGACCGGAGACTTCGTTCATGAGCGGGTTAAATTCCAATGATTTCATTGAGCCCCTCGATGACAAGCGCGAGCTCCTCCGGCGTAGACCGCCCGAGCTTCTTGCCGATGCGTTCAACCGACAGGGTTCGAATCTGGCTGATCTTGACCCACGAACGTTTGTCCAGCTTCGGCGATTGCAGTTCGTGCGTGAGAGGAAATCCCGCGCGTTGAGGTTGGCTGGTCAATGCAACCGCGATGACTGTTGCGGAGCGCTCGTTGAACACGTCGTGGCTGAGGATTAGTACCGGACGCAAGCCTGCCTGTTCGCGGCCACGTATGGGGTTAAGATCGGCCCAGCGAATTTCGCCCCTCAGTATTCTGGCCATTGCTCAAGTTCCAGCCCCAGACCTTCCTCGGCGAGTGCCTTTTCAAACTTTGGGTCAAGCTTGGCGCACTCCGATGCAAGACGCCCGCGTTCTATGCGCGCAAGTTTCTCGCTCACGGCAGCCTGAATAGCGCGGCTGCGATTGGGGAAAATGCTCTTTGAGACCAAACCGTCAACGCGGACCAGCGTTTCCCGGTCCAGAGTTATTGCTACCTTCACGCTGCCCATAGTTAATCTCCTTGGTATGACAATACATCATACCAAGGTATACGGGAAACAAACAGTTTTACAAAACAGAGTCCGGCGACCGGAGCCACCTCAGTTTGCGCGAGCAGCAACTTAACTGTATGCCGGATTCTCCGCAGCAGGCGCAACGGGGTTCAGACAAGGTAGTCATCTTCAAGCGCCTCAGCAGCATGAATGGTAACGACGTAATTCAGTGTGCGAACGAACTCGCGAAAACGAGTGATCGATGTGCGCGGCATAGGCTCATTATAGGCGGCAGACGCCTCAACGCTGAACGGGGAAGCGGCTCAAGCGACGGACAAGGCGAGCGTTCGATTGGGAATCTTGCGTGCCGAATCCCCTGCTTTAAGGCGTCACTTTTTCTTCAATACGGCGACAAGATCGAAGTTGGCATCGGCCGCGAAGTCGGCCGGCGCTACGAATCCGAGCGGGTTCCAGGAAATATTCAAGCCGGCCTGCTCATAGCACCGCGCAACGTATTCGGAACAGATGAATTCGCGATCCGGTGCGATTTTCTTCATCTGATCGTCGGTAAAGGGAATCTTGGATGCCAGGATACGCGCGGCGATTTTGGCGATCTCGTCCTTGTCGTAGGGGTAGCCGAACTGATCGACGGCGTATTGTGCGAGTTGCGTAAGTTTTTGAGGATTGACCTTGGCCGAGAAATTCCTATTGCGAATGACGGCAATACCACCCGGATAGGCCTTGCCATCGTTGTCATAGTTTTCGAGATACTTGGAAAGACGGACGGTGCGCACGCCGATCGGCTCAACGCTTTCCAGCAACATGATCCGGTCGATCGAATCGAGCCGAAGAATGAACGCAACATGACTCCAGACGCTGCCGGTGGCCTGTTGGATCATCGACGAAAAAATGCCGCTGCCGGAGCAGATCAATACGTCCCCGTTCTGCAGCCCTTTCCGAAACCCCTGGTTGTAGTCGGTGACTGTGTCCTTGGGAAATTTATCGACTGCGATTGCCATGATTGCCTCCCTGGGTAAAAGAACTTGATGCTTGTTTCGGAAAATTACGCGCCTGCCCCCCTTATTCCATCCTCGAGAACCAAGTATCAAAGGCCAACGTTCTATCGGACGCACGACACGGCGGCGATAGTTCAGCGCCGCTATAGACATAAATAACGCATGCTGAATCAGCGCGCCGCTTTCGCGGCGGCTTCGAAGGCTCGTTTCATTCCCATGTGCAGGTTGCCGAGTTTCGGCGTTTGTCCATGGGCGGGATTTGGCGGAACGGCGAAGAAGCTGTCGTTCCACGGCAATTCGACCCGATGGCGCAGGTCGAACTTGGAGTTATAGGATAGGCCGGCGGCGGTATGGGCGGCCTTGTTCTCTGCTTTGCGGATGACGAGTTCGCCGGCAGCCGGCCGGTCGAGTTTTTGCGAGGTTCCATACGTCACCGTGACCGCGATGCCATCTTCGTGCGTGGCAATGGCCACGATCAGCGCCGGACGCGGCTTGGGGCCGGGCACATTGCGCGGGCGCTGCGGGAAGCGGCACCAGACGATGTCGCCCAACTCGGGCGTTTCCCACTTCACAGCAGCGACCGCTTGCCAAGCACTTTACCTTTAGGCAGCCTGGACTGCGCCGCCTTGCGGATACGCGCCAGGTCTCCGGCGTTGAGCGGGCCGTCGTCGATTTCGTAGGCGGGCAGCACTTCCTTGGCAAAATGCGAAATGGCCAGATGCACCACCAGGGTTTCGCTGACATCCATTTCTTCAGCCAACGCTTTCAAAGTCTTTCTAGTCACGCCGTAAGGCGAGTCTTTGGACTTGAATTTGAGAAGCAGATTGCTCACGGTACGCTCCTTGCAATAAAATATATATATATTATTTATATACCACGCGATTTGACTGCCGGCAAGCAGCCGTGGTGTCGTTATAATTCTCGCCATGATTGCTTGGTGCGAAAAGCCGATGATGTTCGCTGATCAGGAACGCGCCGACAATCCTATCGCGTGGCTTTTTTGTGACGACCGGCGTCGAGGCAGATGATTGCGCATCTCGATCAACTCAGTGAAACGGAACTGCGCAAGATCCTGCTGGAACAGCAGGCGATTCTTGACAATGCTTCGGTCGGCATCCTGTTTTCCCGGGATCGCAAGGTGGCGAACTGCAACCTGCGGTGCGCGGAACTGTTCGGATACACGCTGACCGAACTCGTGGGTCTGCCGGCAGAGCGTCTGTTTTCTTCACTTCAGACTTATAACCAGCTCGGCCATGACGCTGCGCCGGCATTGGCTGCCGGGAGCGGCTTTCATGGCGAGATCCAATTCAGCCGCAGGGGCGGCAGTCTGTTCTGGGCGCGTGTCTCGGCCAAAGCCATCGATCCGCAGCATCCGCACGATGGCACCATCTGGATCGTCGCCGATATTTCCGAAGAGCACGCGGTGCGGGAAGCACTGGCACAAACCACGCATGAGCAGGAACTGATTTTCAACAATGCGGCGGTGGGCATGATGTTTGCGCGCAACCGCATCGTGCGGCGCTGCAATCGCAAGTTCGAGCAGATCTTTGGTTATGCGGCGGGGGAGCTGATCGGCCAGTCCGTGCTGTTGCTGCATCCCACCGTGCGCGATTACGACGAATTCGGCAGTCTCGCCTATGACACGCTTCAACGCGACGAAACCTACATCGGCGAGCAGCGCGCACGACGCAAGGATGGCAGCATTTTCTGGGTGCGCAGCACCGGCTGCAAGACCGATGCTCTGGGCTCACCGCTCGATGTGATCTGGATTTTCGAGGATGTCAGCGAACGCCATCAAATCGAGGAGGCGCTGGCCCAGGCGCACAACGAGCTTGAGCAACGGGTGGTCGAGCGCACTTCGCAACTGGTGGCCACCAACGAGCAGTTGCAGGCGGAAATTTTCGAGAGGATGCAGGCCGAGCAACGGATCTGGCATGTCGCGCACCACGATGCCCTGACCGGCTTGCCGAATCGCAGCCTGTTGCTGGACCGCCTGAATCAGGCACTGACCCAGGCGGGACGCTCGGATCACCGCCTGGCAGTGATGTTCCTCGACCTCGATCGCTTCAAGAGCGTCAACGACACGCTCGGGCACCACATCGGCGATCAGTTGCTCAAGCATGTCGCAATGCGATTGCGCGAAGCGGTGCGTGCCGTTGATACCGTTTCGCGGCTCGGCGGCGATGAATTTGTCGTCGTGTTGCACGAAATCCAGACGCCTGACGATGCATTGCGGGTGGCAGAAAAGATCATCGAGGCGCTGGCGCCGGCGATGCTGGTGGACGATCATCAACTCCATGCCACACCTTCCATCGGCATCAGCATTTATCCCGATGATGGCGATGAAGCTTATGCGCTGATGAAGAATGCCGACACCGCCATGTATCACGCCAAGGCCAATGGCAGGAATACCTTCAAATTTTTCACGGCGAAGATGAACGAGGAAACGCGGCGCTTCTTCGGCTTCGAGCAACGGCTGAGGAATGCCCTGCTGCAACATCAGTTCCTGCTGCATTTTCAGCCGTTCATCGATCATGCGCGACAGGCTGTTTGCGGGATCGAGGCTTTGGTGCGCTGGCAGGATCCGGAACTCGGACTGACCCTGCCCGGCGATTTCATTCCGGTCGCCGAGGAAACCGGAATGATCCTGCAGCTTGGCGAATGGGTGCTGCGCGAAGCCTTGCGCCAGAACGCCAGCTGGCAGGGGCAAGGCTGTCCGGCGTTGCCCGTTTCGGTCAACCTGTCACCCCGTCAGTTCCATCACAAGGGTCTGGTCGATACCGTTCGTGCCATCCTCGACGAATCCGGACAGCCCCCCGAGCTGCTCGAACTCGAAGTGACCGAGTCGGCCTTGATGCACGATGCCAATGAGAGCCTGAACAAGTTGCGGCATCTCGCCGACATGGGCATCAAGCTGGCCATCGACGACTTCGGTAGCGCGAGTATCAGCCTGGCCTACCTCAAGCGGTTTCCGGTGCATCGTCTCAAGATCGACCAAAGCTTCGTGCTTGATGTCGCGCGTGAGCGCGACGATGCCGCGGTTGTTGCGGCCATCATGGCCTTGAGCAAGTCTCTCGGTCTGAATGCATTGGCCGAAGGTGTCGAGAACCGGGAACAATTGGCCGTCCTGCTTGGTTTCGGCTGTAGTCAGTTCCAAGGCTATTTATTCGCTCATCCCTTGCCTCCCGAGCAGGCCGCTGCGATCTTCGCGCCCTCCGGACGGCTGTGATTTCCGGGCATAATGCCGACTTTTGAGAAGGACAGTCATGAGCCAGACCACTACCGAGAGCGGACTCATCATCGAGGAAATCACCATCGGCAACGGCCCGGCCGCCGCCGCTGGCCAGAATGTGCAAGTGCATTACACCGGCTGGCTGATGGATGGCACCAAGTTTGATTCGAGTAAGGATCGCGACGAACCTTTCGAATTTCCCCTGGGCGGCCGCTATGTGATCGCTGGCTGGGACGAAGGTGTTGTCGGCATGCTGGTGGGCGGCACACGCAAGCTCACCATTCCGCCGCAGCTCGGCTATGGCGCGCGCGGCGCCGGCGGCGTGATCCCGCCGAATGCGACGCTGCTGTTCGAAATCGAACTGCTCGGCATCCATTGACTGGGAGCAGGGCGGTGCGTCCCAATTTGCCTTCGAAACTGCCACAGGTCGGCACGACGATATTTACCGTCATGTCCAAGCTCGCCGCGGATTGCGGCGCGATCAATCTGTCACAGGGCTTTCCGGATTTTTCTGCGCCGCAACGGCTGTTTGACCTGGTCGCGCAGCACATTGCGGCGGGCCGCAACCAGTATGCGCCGTTGCCCGGCGTCGCGCCGTTGCGTGAAGCGATTGCCGAAAAAGTTGCGGATCTCTACCGGGTTGACTATGACGTCGACCTGGAAATCACGGTCACGGCCGGAGCGACGCAGGCCATTTTCACGGCCATCGCCGCCTGCGTCCGTCCCGGTGATGAGGTCATCGTCTTCGCTCCGGTGTATGACTCCTATGTGCCGGGCATTGAACTCAACGGCGGCAAGGCGCGCTATGCGCATCTGCAGGCCCCCGACTACCTGCCGGACTGGCATGAGGTCGCTGCCCTGATCACGCCGAAGACGCGCATGATCATCATCAATTCGCCGCACAATCCGAGCGGTGCGGTCTGGTCGGCGGCGGACCTGGAGCGTCTGGCGGCGCTGGTGCGCAACACCGACATCATTGTCGTCAGCGACGAAGTGTATGAGCATGTGGTTTTCGATGGCGAGCGGCATCACAGTCTGGCGGCGCATGAAGCACTGCACCAGCGCAGCTTCGTGGTTTCAAGTTTCGGCAAGACCTACCACATCACCGGCTGGAAAATCGCCTATTGCCTGGCCCCGCGCGAACTCATGCAGGAGTTTCGCAAGGCACACCAGTTTGTGGTGTTCGTGGTGAATCACCCGATGCAACTGGCGCTGGCTGATTTCATGCGCGAGCATCCCGAGTTCGCCCGCAACCTGGCGCAGTTCTACCAGGCCAAGCGCGATTTTTTCCGTCAGCAACTCGCCGGTTCGCGCTTCGAACTGCTGCCGTGTCGCGGCACCTACTTCCAGTTGGTGCGCTATGGCGCCATCAGCGGCGAACCCGACACGGTGTTTGCCCAGCGCATGACGCGCGAGCATGGCGTGGCGGTAATTCCGGTATCAGTGTTCTATCCGCAGGGCGACGATCATCGCATCGTGCGCTTCTGTTTTGCCAAGAACGAAGAGACGCTGGCAGCGGCAGGCGCACGGCTGCGCGCCATATAGCAAAATCAGGGTAGGATCAATGAGACGCGCGCACCGCCGTTGAGTCCGTCGTTGCTCAGCTCCAGACGGCCATGATGACCGGAAGGCGTGGCATGGCGGGCGGCGATCAGACGGGCAAAGCTGAGTCCCAGCCCGCTGCTTTTCTTGGACATGGCGCTGCTGGTTTCGTTGTTCAGTGTTTCCGGGGGATAGCCGGTGCCATCGTCGGCGACGCTGAAGCGGATGCCACCGCCCGGCTCGGCAGCAATGCTGAAGTGAATGCGCTGCTTGGCGTGACGCAAGGCGTTGCGCAAGGCATCGAGCAAGACAAATTTCACCAGATAGGCGTCGAAAGCCCAAGCGACGTTTTGTTCGGCGAACGCAAAATCGGTATCGATGGCAATGGGTGAAGCGACTGCCGTAGTGCCGTTGCTCTCCATCGGACGCGATGCCGCCAGTTCGGCCATGAGTTCGGCCAGGAAATCCCCCAAATGCTGGTCTTCCACCGCGAGGCGCAAATTGCCCTCGCCGGCGCGATATAGCGCGAGCAATTCGACGAGCTGGCTGCTCAGCAGCGCGGTGATGGTTTTGGCCTGCAACATCGCTGCCGACTTGTGCTGGGGATCGCATTCGCGCTGCGCTTCGTCGAGCCATACGCCGAGCGAGGAAAGTGCGTTCTTGGCGTCGTGAATTGCAGCGGCAACGAGTGTGTCCATGAGTAAGAGCCTCTAAACTTCGAGTTGGCGCGCGCCGGGCGGCGCGATCTTGCGGTAGTAGGCAACGGCACCTTCGAGCTTGGGGTGGGTCGGATGGGCACGATAGGCCTGGGTGATATAGCGATGCGCCTGCCCCAACTGGGTCATGTCCACGCCCTGTTGCTGAACCCGCATCAGCAAGGCCTGGGCGGCATTGATGGCGACCTGGGCATTGTTGGGCAAGCGGTCCGCGGCTTCGACCAGCATGGTGATGGCCTTGTCCAGTTCGCCCGACTTGGCCAGTGCGACGGCGTCGTTGTTGAGCCGGATCATGTTCTTGCGTGTGTTGTCGAGGAACTCGGCGCCTTCTTCGTCGAGGCCGGCGGCTTCAAAGACCCCGCGCGCGGCATTGATGACCTGCTCGTTTTCCTGATGGTCCTCGGCAACATCCTGGATGATTTTCTTGGCTTCGTCCGGCTCGCCTGCCGCAAAACAGGCCTGGGCGATTTCAAGCATGGTGTTGACGTCCAACTTGGACGATTTTTGCGCCGCCTGGGCTTTGGCCAGGGCAGCCTTGGCTGCCTTCTCGTCGCCGGCGCGTATATGCACCTGGCATTCAACCGCAGCCTGCCGCGCTGCCAGTTCGGGGGTGCGTGGCAGATGCTGGGCCATGTCCTTGGCAGCGTTCAGAGCTTCCGGAATCTTGTCCTGCTCGAAGCAACTGCGGGCGAGCGCGGCATAATCGTCGGGGCTCTTGAAAAATCCGGTGCGGTCGCGATCGACGGCATAGCGATAGGCTTCTTCTGCACGGGAGAAATCCTTGTTACTGATCGCCAGCGAGCCCAGGTCGCGCTGCCGCTGCGTGGTCATCGCCACATGCAGTGCCTGTTCCACCACTTGTTGCGCGGCAGGCTTGTCGGTTTTGACCAGCAGATTGGCGAGCGCGTCGTAGCCCGCCAGATAGTTGGGATAGGCTACCAGGGTTTGCTCAAGAAGAATGCGCGCCTCGTCGGGGTTGCCATAGGCAATCAGCGCTTGCGCCTTGCCCACCTCGGCCCAGGGCGTGGAGCGTTCCTTGAGGATCTCGTCATACAGCGCCAGCGCTTCGCTGGCGCGACCCTTGCCCAGCAGCAGATCGCCCTTGATGCGCAGCACCTCAAGCGAGTAGCGCGTCTTTTTCGCAAGCAGGTCGTCGCAGGCGGCCAGTGCCTTGGTGAAGTCGGTCTTGGCGCCCATGTGCTGGTAGATCGGCTGCAGCGCTTCCTTTTTTTCGATGATGCGCACCAGGCGTGTGCCCAGGGTTTCGGCTGTAAACGGCTTGAGCAGGTAGTCGTCGGGAGAATATTCCGCGGCGGTCGACACTTGCTGGTAGCCGGTTTCACCGGTGATCATGAGGAAGGCCGTGGTCATCGGCAGCAGTTGCTTGCGTCGCACCAGTTCGAGGAACTGCTGGCCGTCGGCGCCTTTGCCGAGGTTGTAGTCGCAGACGATCAGGTCGTAGTGCTTGAGATTGAGCTTTTCGATGGCTTCCTTGATGTCGCGCGCCTGGTCGCATTTCTCCAGCCCGATGCTGGCGAGTTGAATGCGCACCGTGGTGCGCATCGCGGCGATGTCGTCGATCAGCAGCCCGACTTTTTCGGAGAGTTGCATGGATTTACCCTACCAGGTTAAAGCAACTACATTGGAACCAATAAGCACCCAGGAGCACCCAGGCCGGGTGCGCGCTGCAGCGCGCATTTTACCCGGAATGATCGCTTTGTCCTCTGGTGTGACGTCCGGCAAACAAACTGTCATATG
>Ga0172367_10005365_pt1 | contig 15537 bp, 20 predicted proteins | sample Lak10m_FD_114542 | JGI IMG/M metagenome (GOLD analysis project Ga0172367, IMG submission 114542) | Freshwater microbial communities from Kabuno Bay, South-Kivu, Congo - kab_022012_10m | ecosystem: Environmental > Aquatic > Freshwater > Lake | place: Democratic Republic of the Congo: South-Kivu... | reverse complement strand
TTATCGTCAAACTCTTTTAGAGTTTTTATTGTATGCTCACTTTCAATATTTTTATTATATTCGGTCTCATACTTAACCACAATTTTATCTGATGGTTTATCTAATAATAATGAAGGATTTGATGTAAGTAAAATATCAATCTCATCCCACATTGATTTTATTGTTGAATTACTGTAAAATTTTATTTTTTCTAATTGACAGATAAATTTAGATAAGAAAAAAAGTGTTGCGGGTTTTGATTTACCAATCTCATCTGAAACTATTAATAAATCATTTTCATCCCTATAAGTTAAATAAATTTGATGTAATTCATTAAATGTTGAATACTCAGTTGATTGTGCGTGACCAAAGATTTCCATAGCAAATTCTTCATACAAAAAAGAATAGAGTTCCTCATCATCTTTAAATTTAAAATGTTCTTTTAACTCTAAAGATGTTACAGGTAGATTCATTTCATAATTAAACGAATCGTCTTCTAATCCATCTGTTGTTGATAAATAAAATTTATCGTAGGTTTGTTCGATTTTACCAATAGTGTCTCGTAACACACCATTTATATCAAATCCGATTCTAAACTTTGGTTTTTCCATATAACCAATATATTTAGAATAATATTTTTGTAAATATTATTTATTTAAACCTTTGTTTTCCTCATATTCATCAAACTTTCTTTCGATGATTTTAATAATTTTATTTCTAACAATTTCGTCAGGATTATTTAATGAAACACAACCAAACTCAGGTTCATCTTCAAACATCTTGTAAATAATCTCTAATGAAGATTCTTTTTTGTTTTTAATGTCTTTTTGTTTTGTATCACCAAGAATAACCATCTTAGAATTATCTCCAATACGTGTTAATAACGTTTTCATGTTATCTAACGTAATATTTTGACATTCATCAGCTATTATGATTGCATTATCAATTGAACGTCCTCTAATGAAACTTAACGGTTGTATTTTAATTAATCCTAAATCTCTTAACTTATTTGTTACTTCTTCACCAACAATTTTCTCAAAATTATCAATAAATGAAATCATATAAGGTTCTAACTTTTCTTTGATGTCACCAGGTAAAAATCCTGTTTCTTCACCTTTTAATTGTGTTACCGACTTAACTAATATGATATGTTTAAACTCGTGGTTCTTTACCATTTTAAGAGCCTCAGCACAAGCTAAGAAAGTTTTACCTGTTCCAGGTAATCCTGAGACAATGGTAATTTCTTTTTCCTTAATTGTTTTGATTAATTTTTTTTGAGTTTCGTTTTTACACTGGACTTTGACACTAATGTGGTCTAAAATTTTAGCCGAGTCAAATTCTTTTTTATCAACAACTAAAACTTTTGTTGGTACTTTTTCAACCTCTGATGTTGGGGTTGATATTGGTTTTCTACCTCTACCCATATATAATATATTTCTTAATATTAAATATAATTAAAACTTATTATATAATAATAATATGTTTTTTTATTGTATGAATATTACCGTCAAGTATTAAATGGTCATTAAATTTATTGTTATCATACTTTTTTAAAAAAGTGTTTACAGTTTTAATAAAATTAAATATACTTATCAACATTTTAGATTATAAAATTAAATTTTTAATTTTTTCTTTTAAATCTTTAGTATTTGTTTGCCAATTTTTAAATTGTTCTATCACTTGTTCACGACTTACAATGTGATGTTGACCACGACCTAATAACTTATCATTATTTGACATTTTATCCTTTATCTGAACTTTTCTTTCAATTAATCTATCATTCATGGGGGAAAACCCGTACCAAAGAATAGTAAAGTCAGTTGTATTATAATTATGGAAATGACGACCCAAAGGATATTCCGAACCGTAATTGCTTAATCGTCTAGACATTTTAAATTTAAATGCGTAATCCTCAGTATATGGTATACCATAAGTTCGTTGGTCTAATAAGTCTTCGTCGTAATTTGGATATTTAAATTCGTCAGTCAAATTGTCTATCATAATATACGGAGGTATAAAATAATCAATAGGGTTATTAATATCATCTAATAATGAGAAGTCACCAATTAAAAATTCAGTAGTATTTAATACTATTCTCCATCCATTAATTGAGTTTTCAATCTTCATAACTTCATTATCAACTAATTGAGCATCAAACTCCTTATTTTCACTTTCAATAATATCCCAAGTTGGACATATTTCTTTAATCAAGTTAACTGAATTATCATTAGATTGATAATTAATCATAATTCCATGGTCAAAATATTTTTTATGGTGTTTTAACCACCAAGGTAATAAATATTCTTCATTATAAAAATGTGATATAACTGTTTTCATTTTAATTATGTACAAATAAAACTTCATTAATTTTAACTGGCGTAGTTTTAGCAGCAATTTTTTCAGCGTAAATTCCATCGGCATTTCCGGTAAAATCAGTCCATGGGGTTGTTTTAACTAAATCTATGTGTGAAATAAATGACCCCATATCAATATAATTTTGTGCTACTCTAGTATCTAAAACAGAATAATTATAATCATTATGTAAACAGTTACAATAAACCATTTTGGAATCTGAATTAATTGCCTTATTAATCATTGTCTCTAAAAATGTGGGGACATAATAATTATCTTCATTGGTATATAATACCCATTCAGAACACGGTTCTATCAATGATACATTATGTCTATGATAAAACCCCCAATGACCTTTATGTTCTAAGTCATCAATAAATGTTATTTTATCACTAATTTGTCTAAATTTATCAGCCAAACTTGAATCATTTAATGGTCCATCATGATGGATAAAGATTTCAAAATTTTGATAAGTTTGAGATAAAAAAGAATAAACACAAGTATATAAACCGTCTACCCGTCTTTGAGACGTATTTAAATATGCCGAAATACATATCCTTACTTTATTATCCATATATATTTAATTTTAATAAAAATACTTAATATTTTTATTATTGTCAAATTTAGTATCTAAACCAAAACAAGGTATGTGTCCCCACAATGGAACATAAAAATTCTCATATTCACTAAAAAACATTGCTGAGATTGCAAATGTTGACCTAGATAAAATCAGATTGTTAGTGTTACACAATAAAAAAAGGTCGTATGATTCGTCATGGTTTGATAATACAGGATAAGGAATATTTAATAAATTTTCACCAGAATTGGTAACTACGTAAACCTCACTACTTGAACTATCATTATTAAACGTGTCAAGACACTGTTTTACCCTATCAAAAGGTATAGGTGATTGACAATTAACATTACCATACTTTCCCTTTACAATATAGTCAAGAGCATTATTAGCGATTTTATCATCATCCAAACATTTACGAAATTCAGATGCACATAATCTACCATCATAATCATTTTGGTTTGCAACATCGTTTAAACGCAAATGAATTAATGTGGTATTATTTGGGTTGTATGGTAATATATAATTAGCCTCATCACATCTTAATTTAAAAAAATTAACAATATCTTTAAAGATATATTTTTTAAAATAAGATAGTAAATCCATTTTTATTTCTAAAACAACTTTACTAATTATTTCGAAATAATGGATACTAAACATATGAATTTCAACATCATCTTTGTTCACCCTCTCATTATGTAAATCAATATAATCAAATAATGTTTTAATAAAAACAGAATTTAGATAATTTTGATTAAATTCAACAAAATTAACATTATCTCCTGACTTAATAAAATTTCGGTCGTATCTAATTTCTAATTTATTTTTATGAACATAAATAATTTGGGTGATAAAGGAAGTAATATTGGCACCAAGCCTATCACCTCTACCTAATAATTCAATATAACCCATTTATTTATTTATTTATGATTTCATACCAATGTAATGATTCAGACTTCAATTCTTTAATCCTATCCGATGAAACATATTTAGGGTTGTAATACCAATCTTCAAATTCAACATTATCTAATTTAACGTCTGAACAAATTCTTTCATAACCAAAACTAGATAAGATTTGTCTGGATTCATCCCTATAAACATCATTAAAACGATATCTATCGTGTTCATATGTTATTACTGAAAATTCAATTTTATCAAATGGTATGTTTTTTAAAGCATCTAAAGTTATTTTTGCAGGTTCTAAATCTAATGATAAATAATCAATGTGATTTGTTGGGTAGAATTTTAAAATTTCATCAAAATTGAGAGTTGTACAATCTAAATTTAATGAGACACATTTCCTATTACCAAATAAATTAATCATTTCGCTATCAATATCAATTGACACCCCATTCCAATTAAAATTCGTTTATAATAAATAAGTGTTGTTAATGTTAGATGGGTGATGACACCCTAAATCTAAAAAAGTACCATTTTCTTTACCATCTAAACACATTAAAACAAATAAGTCTTGACCCGCTTGACTATAATTGTTATTTATGTTTTCGTAATTTTTAAAATTAATTTTAAAATTGTTTTGAACGTCCATATTATATATTATTTATTTATTTATTTATTTATAACTCAATCGAGTTTTTAGGGAAATATTTAATATAAATATCCTTATTATTATTTCTAATTTTTTTTATTCGTTCTTTAATTTCTGAGAAAAAATTCCAAGCCAAAGGAACAAAAGCAATTTTAGTCTCATTATCATAATTTGATAACATTTCAATACTTGTAATTTCAGTATTAGTTCCTGGTGTTAATAAACCCTGTTTTAATGGGTTATCATCAATAATAAAATCCATTTTAACATTAGCAAAATTTAAAAAAGTCATACCTTTAGCCGCAGCACCATAACCAATTATTTTATACCCATTGTCTCTATATCTTTGAACTACATTTACAAATTCATCAACGATTTCTAAAACATTTTCTTGATATTTAATGTATTTATCGTAATTTAACAAACCTTTTTCTTTTTCAACTGAGATTAAATTATCAATTAAATATTTATTTTTGTTTTGTTTACTTAACACAAATAAATAACTCACACCATGGACTGGTGTTTTGATAACATCAATTAAATGTAAATTAGTTCGTTTTGTTAATTCATTAAATGAATTAATATTAAAAAATGAGATATGTTCATGGTATATCGTGTCAAACTCATTGTTACTTACCATTTCTGATTGCGATGTTTGAATAAACAATAATGAATCATCGTGCATTAATTCATAACAATCATCTAAAAATTCTTTAGCATTTTCATTATGAGCAAAAACATTTTGAGCAGTTATTACATCAAATTTTCTATCAAAATGGTTTTTGTTAAAATAATCACAAATAATATTATGGTTCTTTGAGCTATCATTATATAAATTAGTTGATGGGTCAATTCCATAAGTTAACCATCCTTTATTTTTAAAATAATCTAACTGTGTACCATCATTACATGCTATATCTAAAATAGAACCACTATTAACACCTGAATATTCGACAATAAATTGAACAAACCATTTAAAGTATTCTCTTAAAGTATTTGATGTTCCACTAACATATAGATAATTTTTAAATAATAAATCAGGATTAACTATGTGTGATAGTTGTAAATGAAAACAATCAACACATAAATTTAATTTTAAAGGAAATTCAGGTAATTCACTACTGTTATTATGGTATGTGTTAGCCAGAGGTTGATTACCTAAATCTAAAATACATTTTAAATTATGGTTACCACAACAAATACATTCATTTTTTTCTCTATAATTCATATTTAATTTGATTATCTCTTCGTGTTAATTTTATTTTATCGTAATTATCAATAATACCTTTAGTTATTGACTCAATATTATCTTTAAACTCATAATTAAATGTTTTACTAAACTTATCACAATTAATCGCAAAATTATAGTTTTTACTTTCTAATTTATTTAAAGGGTTATTAATTTCTTTTTCTATTATTTTAACTTTAGTTACTTTTGAAACACTTATAGCAATTTCTTCCGAAGTACTATTAAATGATGCTAAATTATATAAACCTCTAAAATCTTCTTCAGTATTAATTATTTTAATAATTGAATTTGACAAGTCATTTATCCCTAAAATAGGTCTGATAGTGTCTTTAACATATAATTCAATAAATCCATTATTTAATGCCGAAGTCGTCATTGAATTAATCATTACGTCACTCCTCATTATTGGAGAGTAACCATTAACAGTACCAAATCTTAATCCATAATACTCAACATTTGAAAATTCAGCATAAATATCATTAATATGTTTAGTTATATCATAATTATTGTGTGGTATGAATGATTTATACTCTTCATTCACAATTTTGTTACCCGTAAATCCATAAACACTTGAACTACTAGCATAGATAAATTTAATTCGTTTATTTATCTTTTGAATCTTTTGTATTAGATTAATAAAATTAACAACATTATTATTAAACGCATCACTATAATTACCTATACACATTTTAACACTTGAATGAGCAGCCAATAATATAATAACATCAAATGATTCAAGATATGTTTCAGATAAATTTTTATAATCATCAATAATCGAGTTATTATTATCAAACCACTCAATATCAACTGATGTGATATTAAATGGTAAAGTTTCCCTTAAATAACTACCTATATATCCACTACCACCAATTAAAAGTATATTTTTTTCCATATTTAAATCCCAATTGAATCAAAAACCGTTTTCACCACGTTCTTTTTCGTTTATTTTTGTTTTTTTAAATTTGTTTCCCGTTATAAAATTCATCTTTTATTTTTTTTATTAAGTACATATTATTAATATCATAATATCTATCGTCAGTTTTTAATCTATAATGAAAGTATTCTAACGGAATTTCATTATTAGGATATACATCGTATCTAGAATTTGCTGATGGATATATATCAAAATTTCTTAAAACATCGGCAATGGCAACATCATCAATATAATCATGGTCCCATTTATGGATATTTTCAATAACTAAATCAACTAAATCTTTACTTATAAAATATCCTGACCCCGATGAAAACTTAATACCATTATAATATTCGCCGATAACACCACTATAATATTTTTCTTTAGGTTTATCTTTAATATAGTCCACTAACATTTGTTTATCAATATATGAACTAGAATTAGTTCTAAATATATAATCAAAATCAATATTTTTAGTTAAAATAAATGATTTTAAAGTTTTATGACCACAAATACTTAAATTACCTTCAGAAACATTAACTAATATCTCTTTATCAATTATTTCATCACAATGATGATTACCAAATAAATAATAAGTTTCAACACCTTCAACATTTATAGAATCCCAAGTATTTTTTTGTGATTCGTAAAATTTTGAATAAACATTGTTATCTTTATATGATAATACAATTATTAAAATTTTCATACTAAACATTTAATTAATTCATTTATTTCATTTTCAAATTCTTTATAAGGTCTTAATAAATGTGAATCAATGTAAATACCTTCTTTTACTAAGTTACAATTATAACTCCAATAACTTCTATCGACTCTATCATTATTAAATGACCTAACAGGAAATTTAACATTATCAAAACCATATGATTTAATTGAGTTATATAAAAAAACTTGGTCCGAAAACCATTTTTCATCACTTGATTCATAAACTTTTTTAACAAAAACATCCCATTCTAAATCAGTGTTGAAAACGTTGTTAAAGGTTTTTGAATTTCCAACAACATAACACATTGGATATTGATTTATATTTCTTGTTTGTTCGTGATGTGATGACATAATAATTAAATCATCATCAGAATATTCAATTAAGTCACTAATAAAATATTGTTTAGATAATGGTATAATATCAATATCGGAGATTATACAATTACCTTTTAAAAATTTACTTAAATACATTCTAACATATTGGGATTGACTACCAACATTAATATTACCGTAGGTTTTAAATTCTTTAATATAACCATATTCGGATTCATATAGTTCAGTTTCCTTGTCAGTCATTAATCCCAAAATAGGTGTGATATTAAACACTTCTTTCCATATTTTAGAAACTATTGGCCAAAAATCTAAATAAAAAGGGTCAGTTGTTGAACCCATTAATACATAATCTATTTTCATAATACATACAAATAATCATTTCCGATAGGATTTTCATTCTCATCAATTCTATCTCCCACAAATCTACCGTACTCACGTTTAATTGGAAATGGTTTTTTTTCAAAAAATTCATCGTGAGTAAATTTATCATTAATAAATAGAGAGTATATTGTTTTTAAAAAATTTTGGTCTGAACCATAGTCTAATGTTTTATTTAAAATATACTCATCAATTAACTTTGTTAAATTAATGACATTACTTTTAATACCCCACATACCACCTAAAATACCCATTTCATTATTTCCAAACGGTATACCATGTGCCGGATGGTCTCTCATAACATGTAATGATTTACCTGAAGTAATCCATTCATCAACAGCTAATTTTTCTCTAAATGTAATTCTTGAATCCGAATCTCTAAAAATTGCATATTCTGAGTCAGGTAAACTTTCAGCAAAAAATCTCCAAAACATACCATAGATATTTTTATTAGTCATATCAATTGTTAATACACCTAATTCTTTCAATCTATTTATTGTTGTCTCAGGAACTGAATTATCATAGTAAACAACCATAGTCCAATCAGGATATATTTTTTCACGTAATTCAGCATTTTTAATAGTACCTATGTTATATATTGGTTTATCACCCCATAAACTAAAACTTATATATTTCATTTTAAAATGTATTACTAATTAAATTAGACATATTTTTATCAAAATCAATATGATGACCTTGTGTTTTGTGAGAATCCATCTGAATATGTTTAATCACACCATTAGTTAAAACCATTTCTTTATTCTTAGTGAAATAATAAAAAGAAACAGCTCTTTCAAATGCGTGACCACTAGTTTTAGTATCTTTCAGATGAGGTATTAAAGGTTCAAACCAATCCATAAAATCGTTAAAAACATCATGTCTAAATGTGACATTACTAGTACTTGACCAATTAAGATTAGGATTTTTACTAATAATTGTTTTAAGTTTTGTTTTTAAATTTGTTTTATAAACATTGGTTATTGCGTTAAAAATATTTTCAACCCAATCATTATTATCTATATAGTGATAATTATTAACCGATACAGGTACATATCCAATCATCGGTTTATTATCATAAATCATTTTAGAAATTATTTGCTCAAAATTTTCATTAATATTAGTGTCATACTCTAATAATGTTATGTATTTTGTGGTTATTAAATTATTTTTCCATAATAAATACCATCCAGTAAAAGCCGTAAAATATGGGTAATCTTCTAAATTAGTGTTATATTTTCTAGCTATAATAACATTAGAGTTATTTTCAATTAAATCCGTCGGTTTATCACCCAAGAAAACATATTTATAATTTTTCAAACAACTAAACTTAGAATGTTTTTCGTAATCAAGAATTATATTTTGGTCGTGAACACAAATAAAAGTTTCATTATCATATTCAGTGTCAGTTATGTCAATGGGTAATTCGTTTTTATATCGTTGACTAAAAAAATATCTATTATTTTCCCACTGTTGGTTTGTTTGACCAATTGATAAATGAGTCAGTCTAATGTTATACATAATACCAATACCAACATTATCTAAGAAATTTGGAACACTGAAACCTAAATCATAGAAATGAAACCCTTTTATTGTTTCGTCAAATTTATGTTTGATTTTTGTTTTATCAAATGAAATAAATAAACCATCCACTAAAACAACTTCTTCAATTGAGTCACCTAAACTATTTGAATACTTTGATTCCCATTTTTTACCATCATGTTTATGATTAACAATACCATACATAGTTTGAGGAACTTTCCACCATTGAGCTGATTCATCTAAATATTTAGAACCTGCCATACCTAAAATACCGTAGTCAGTATTTTTACTAAAATTTTTCAAAAGTTTTTGACCCCAATTTTTAGTCTCAAAAACAATATCATTATGACAACAAACAACAATATCATATTTAGAGTCATCAATACCTCTATTATAAATTTCGGATAATGAATATTCGTTGTTATTTTGATATTCTAAAATTTGAACGTCTTTTAATCCAACAGTACTTAATATGTGTTGTCGAAAATTAACGTTATATTCAATGTCTTTATGTGTTGAAAATATTATTGTTATCATAATTAAATCCCTGTTGAACCGAACCCGTTTTCACCTCGTTCTTTTTCATTTATATTTGTTTGTTCTACTAAATTAACCCACTTACCATTTACAACAGGACAGAGAACAGCTTGTCCGACTTTCATACCTTTATTAATTGTTACAGGATGATTGTTTGTGTTAAATACAATCACCTGAACTTCACCTGTATAACCGTTGTCAACAGTTCCTGGTGAGTTTAAAACCATTAATCCTTGTTTTAATGCTAAACCACTTTTTGACCTAACTTGAATTTCATACCCATCTTTAATATCAAAAGATAAACCTGTAGGTACTAAAACTCTACCAAACGATGGTATTATAATTTCTTCAGTTGAGTGTAAATCAAATCCTGAATCACTTCCATAATTATACTTAGGTATTACTGATTCAGGATTCAATACAACATATCCAAGGTCTAATTTAGGTTCATAGTTCTCAAAACTATGTTCTAATTCTTCTAAATCAATTCCATATTCTTTTAATTGTTCATTAAAAATTCTTTTAGATTCTTCAATATCATCACCAGTATTTTTAAATAATTCATTGATTTCATCAGGTGATAAGAAACTTTCAAATTGTTTATTAATATCCATTATTCTAATTCTTTAAGTTTTATAATTATATCAATTAATACTCTAACGTCACGTTCACAGTATTCGGTTATTTCTTTTAATTTACCTTGATTCCAATAAGCATCGTGAACTTTATCACCTGTAATTTCACCTTCTTTTGGTGACGGGACACCTAATGAAGCACAAAGTAAATCTAACGAACCAATCGCCGAATAAGCACCGTATTGCCAAACATCTTTAGTATCAATTGCTTTAACTTCCCATGGTTTTGTATCATACGATGGTAACATTACCGATGGTGATATACCATTGATAATCATACGTTTAGCTAACATTGGAATATCAAAGTTTTTTAGATTGTGTCCACAAATATGAAAATCCAATTTGTAACATTTATCTAATACTTTTTTACAATTACGTAACAATTCTTTTTCATCGTCACCTGAAAAAGATTGTGATTTAACATCACCATTATCGGTTACGAATTGAACATTCACACAAACGATTTTTGCAAACTCAGGAACTAACGCGGTTCTTTTACTAAAAACTTCATTAATACGTACAATCTTTTCCTCCTGATTAGATGGTGGGTTGATATGGTCTTCAGGAAATCGTTTCTGAAACCAATCATAATATTTTATAAATTGATTTGCCAACTCAGGTCTTTTTTTAAGACAAGTGTCATAATCTTTCTCAATCCCCACAGTTTCAATGTCAAGGAATAAAATTTTAGTTAAAGGTATTCTTATCATGTTTATTTAATTATTGATTTGTAAAATTCAGCTCTATCTTTTGTTACATTATTTAGGTCATAAGTGTCTTTAACCGTCTCATATAACCTATTACCCATATCTTCAATTAAGTTAGGGTTCTGAACTAATTTCTTAGTGAATTTAGCCCAATCACTATGATTATTGTGTTCATTCACTAAAAAAGCGTTTCCATCAACAAAATTACCATTATTTAATGAATGTTTCAAGTCAATTGTGTAAGGTCCAATATTTGAAGCAATCAATGCTTTTTTATAAAAACCAGCTTCAATAACTTTAAGTTGTGATTTCATTCTGTTAAAGATATGGTTTTTAATCGGTGCTAAAGATATGTCAAATTTAGAATAATTCACCGCATAAGTATTAACAGGTAATGTCCAAACACGTCTATATGGTAATTCGTAATCAGCGTTATAATCAGACTCATTAAATGAGTTTAAATATTTCAAATAGTCAGGTTGAATTATTTTATAATTGTTTGTGAAAATTTTTTCATATTGAACCCAAACAGTTTCTTCAGGTTTGATTGGTCGTTGTTTTTGTTCACCTGTTTGTTTATTCATTTCTGTTACAGTACCTCTAGTGTCAAACCCACATAAAACATACTGAACTTGGTCTTTTAATGATGAATTTTTATTCACCATACCATCCAACAATTTTAAATCGTGAAGGTGTGATGAACCACCTAACCAACCAATTCTAATTCTATCAGATTTTGGTGTTGGTTCATTAAATTGAGGTTCTTTAGGATTAATAGCGTTAGGAAACACAACAACGTTTTTATTGAATTTCATAATTTCCTCAGCAAATACTTTAGTTGTTGTTGTTACATAATCAGCGACTTTTAAATTATTAACGATTTTTTCATGTAATTTATTTGCAACTATAATACTATGAATAGGGTGTTCTTTTGTTGGTAACCAATAATCATCAATATCAACAATAACTTTAATCCCCATTGCTTTTAAATTTTGGATTATTGTTGGTGACGCATCATAATCATGTCCAATGTTTCTATGAACGTGAACTATTTGATATTTTTTCCAATAATTTAAATCGTTGATTCTTGGTTGATAATCAATATCTACATGAAAATCATCGTTGTATAAATTTTGTAAAAATGTGTGGGGGTCAACTGAACGGAATTTACCTCAGCCAACCCCCGTCGTGTCACTTGGGAGAACCAGTACTCTGATTCTCTCACGACCATTCAGGGGGTTATCATTTGTCATATTTTTTAATTATTTGTTTTATTATAGTATGGTCATTTTTTAATTCAGTTTCCCATACCACTTCTAAATTATAACCATTTGATTTTATTAAGTCAATCTTACTATTATCATACTCCCACAATTCTTTTGCCGTTTTACCTTTAATTTGATGATAATACGATTCATCATATTTATCAGGATTACAGTGCCAATAATCACCATTATATTCAATAATTAAATTTAACTTAGGTATGAAAATATCACAAATTTTAGTTTCAATTCTATGAGAATGTTTAACAACATAACCCATGTTTCTAATTTCTCGTATAATCTCTTTTTCTTTTTTAGACCTAATAACCGATTTAATCTTACCTAACTTACGAGTTTTTTTAAGTGTGTCGGACATAATCTGTCTAACATGTTCCATTTCACCATTATCCCATTTATCTTTTAAATTAACTTTAGCCCTTTCTCTATGTTTAGGATTTGTCATAGGATTATTTTTACCTGTAGATTTACCTTTCCTACTTTTAGATATTTCTTTTTTTGACTTATCACTGTGTGTTTTACCATAAAAAGGGTTACCTTTACCAACTTGTTCTTCTAAACTACATTTTTTACATAACGATTGTTTATTAACCGCGTTAAAATAGTTTCTACACGCAATTGTTTTATCTTTTGAGGTTGTTTTAATGTCGGATTGACATCTAGGACAACTACGGTTTATATAATAACCATTTTTTTCATTAACAATATTTAAACCATCACAACGGTTTCGTTTTCTAACTACATTATGTTTATTTAATACTTTTAAAATTGTTGGTTTAGAGACTCCTAATTCTTTAACAAGTTGTAATGAACTTTTACCTTTTTTATATTCATTAACAACATATTTTTCATCTAATTCTATTTTACCTGGCATAACGATTTGATTTTTAATATAAATAGTCCTGTTTAATCAATAGGTAAAACAACATATAAAAAAACCCCCACTTTTCAGTGAGGGTTATTAATTATTTTGTTTTTTTGATTTTGGTGACTTTACCTTCAAAAATGTGGGACCCAACTTTAAATGTAAAAACATCATTCGTTTTTGATACTGATTCGGTAACTAAACCATTTTCAGATAAAACGTCCCTAACAGCTTCTTTAATCATTTCTTTTAAATTTGGTATATTAGGTATTGATTGTTCTTGAATTTGTCTTCTTTGTTGTGGTTGTTCTGTTTTAGGATTATTACCCATTAAACGACTAGCTTTCTCAACCAATTCATTTGAAATTTGTGCTCCACCTGTCATTGGATTATCAGGTTGATGGATTGGATGTTCAATCATTAATTGTTTAATCGCATCAGGTAATTTTGATGACATGATTCTTTCACTAGGTGCGGGTGCATATGTTTTAGTTAGATTTTTCTCCATCATAGCACTTTCAGATAATAAAGGATGATTCATATCATCATTTTGCATATGACCCATAGTCATAGACTCATTCATATATTCTTGTGGAATATTATAAGTCGCATTTGGTTGATTGTAAGATTCAACCATAGGTTTTTCATTAATTGTTGTTGGTAAACCACCACGACCAATTTCATTATGTTTATTCATAATTTGTTTAGCCGCAACTAATTTCATCATTAAATCATTTTCACTTGTCATATAAAAAAATATTAAGTTAGTTCATTATTTTGATTATCAAAAATAGCATTTACAATAACTCTATTCATACTTCTATCACCTCTTGGGTTATATCCCGGTCTCACTTCATTAAAATCTTCACCTGTTGGTTTAAATGATAATATTTTATCAATCCTAAAAATCCTCCAACCGGGTAAAGGTTGTTCACCTTTATAACCTGTGTGTGACGCACCTTCATAATCCCAAGCCCTTAAAATAGGGTTATCCGCTTTACTATATCCAAAACAAACAGGTTCAATTTCTCGTAATCCACGACCACCCGGTTCATCCCCGTCATAGTAAATTATTATTTTTTTCCTTTTTTTAATGGCATCCACAATTGAATCAACAGATGCCATTTCTAAAATAAGATTTTTAAACGTATTGTAAAGTTTCATTACGCACTTGGTGTTGTATATGGTGAATTAGATTTATATAAATTTAATTTTATTTCATTTTTACGTTCAACAATATCAATTAACGTTCCCGCAGTTTCGTTATGAACATCCAAATCACCACCTGTTCCTCTACCTTTAGCGTCACCATCGGCTAATGCGTCGGGATTAACTGATGAGTATTCGTTACCTGTTTTGATATAATCATTCTTAGGTATTAATTTTTTTCTTTCTGATTCTGCAATATCTGACAATCTATTTTTAGGTTGTTCAAAATTTAATGGTTCATTTACTGGCATATTAAATTATTTTTTTTATTAAATCGTTTATTCTACGTAAACTTTCTGTTACGGCTAAATCGTATCTTTCAAGATTAGAATGGTGGTCTTTACTCGGTCTATTTTGATTAACCACATTATTTTTTTCGTGAGAATCAATAAATTGATTATTAAAAACAATTGATTTAGTCTCCTTAGATTGATGGTTTGTATCTCTCATTGAAGTTAATGTGTTATTAACCCAATTTTTAACATAGTCACCACCATTAAGTATAAATGGTAAATCATTCTGATGACCATTAAAATTATCAAACCAATTTTTCATTCTTTTTAATTGTTGATATGAAACATTACCTTTTTCTCTTAATTCTTTGTTACGTCTAAATCCTTCAGTAGAATTATCAGCACCAATTGCAGAATTAAAACATTCATCTAAATATTTTAGAACGTCTTCGGGTAAATTAACAGTATTTCCGTATAATTCT
>Ga0172367_10005364_pt1 | contig 15537 bp, 10 predicted proteins | sample Lak10m_FD_114542 | JGI IMG/M metagenome (GOLD analysis project Ga0172367, IMG submission 114542) | Freshwater microbial communities from Kabuno Bay, South-Kivu, Congo - kab_022012_10m | ecosystem: Environmental > Aquatic > Freshwater > Lake | place: Democratic Republic of the Congo: South-Kivu... | reverse complement strand
GGAAATAAGGCCGGCTCGTATTTGAACGCAGTGACCGCCGAGACACCAAACACCCGATCAAATTTTTCAACCTGCATGCGGTATCCCTGGAGCTGTGAAGTCGTAACAGGTTGAAAACTACGCCGCCCCATCTTTATCCCCTGTTGGAAGGCACTTTCTATTTTAGCTTTCCAAACTCGAATATAGAGCAGTATTTCAACCTCAAACCCCCGTTGCTCCATATAATCGCGGAATTTTTCCAGATAAGCTTCTGGCATATTCCAACAGCCTTCCTAGGAGAAAAGAAGCGGTTTTTGCTCCCGATATGCCTTTTCCACGTAGCCCTCCATATACTCCATAGCTTCCCGGCGATTCCACTCTAAATCTTTGGCTTGAAGCCAGCCAATTTTATAGGCGATATCATCCAAAGGATTTGTAAAAAACAGATGTACGAGTCCTACTCCACTGTTATTCCTGCCAAAACTACCATTAATATACCGCGGGTTGTCATTTCCATACATCGCCAAATAGCGTTGTATCGACGAACTACCTGTTTTCTCCATGCCTACGTGCAACACGCATCGCAACTTATTTTTTTTCACAATTTTTAAGATTATTCCTCAAACAGTTTTTTAAAAATCAATACTTTATTTAGTGCATATAAAACGGCTTTCAGCTATACGCGCCAACGCAAGTGATGCCGTTCGCTTACTATTCCATAATTTGTACACCTAACGTCGTACGGAGGAGGCGTATAACACCATAGCTCCACGCATGAATTCGTGGATAATGCCATTTGAACGAAGTGCTATAGATTAATTACGGACTGACATATTCTAAAATAAATACTAAAACTCTATTTTTTAGAAATGCCCAGTAGCATACAATGTAGGCTGTTCATGAGCAGGATACCTCTGGTATTCCAGCCTGTCTCAGTCTTTAGAATCCAATGAAACCCTGCATTGCAGGTCTAAGTCAACCGTTCCTTTCTTGTTGAAAGTATTTTTTAGCACCCGAAAAGCCAAAGCATCCGATACATGATATAGTAGGATAGGCTCATTTTGGGCATCGCGCGAAAATACGCCAAGGTGAATAAAATAAAGCCCCTCCAGCAAATGGCAGGTAAATTGCCATTCTACTGCGACCCTACCCGCCTGTCCTAGCAGATTCCGCTGTTTTGGCTGGCCCTTGGAATGCATTTTGCTCAGGATATTTCCCCTCCGATCGGCGACCTGTATCTGAAAAGACACCTTGCTAAACGTATCTTCAAAGGCAGTGAAGTATCGGATGTAATAGGTTTCACCCGTAACTAGGTTATTGACTACCCGCCCGTCGAGTGCCACAATTTGCCATTCAAAAAGTGCCACATTCGCTTTTTTTCGAATACTGGTACTTTTCGGCTGCAATCCAGCTTCGTACGTAGCCTGAGAAAAAGAGGACGAATCGGCAGAGGTTGCCGAACGACGGTATTCTTCATCGTTCGATTCGGGATATAGCGGCGCGCCGGAAAGCGGTAAGGCCGCATTGAATCCTTCCTTCTCCATATCAAATATCTCCTCGACGAGCGCTTCCTTCAACGACGCATTCTGATTGAGTAATTTCATCTCAGCTACCCAGTCCGCTATTTGGTCGGAAGCTACCTCACCCAGCTTTGTATATTCCCTGGCTACTAATTTGACGGGGCCTTCCAGCAACAGTTCTCCCCGGTGTAATAGGATGGCTCGGGTGCACATACTTTGAATTGCTCCCAGCGAATGCGTGACATATAAAATGGTTTTACCCTGACTGAAAAATTCTTGCATCTTCAGGTGGCACTTTCGACGAAACATTTCATCGCCTACCGCAAAGACCTCATCCAAAATCAGAATATCTGGGTTGATATTAATTGAGACTGCAAAACCCAGGCGTGCCCGCATTCCAGACGAATAGGTCTTCAGCGGTTGGTCAATATGCGCCCCAATTTCTGCAAAATCGAGAATTTCTTCTATCATGGCATCCGTTTCATTGGGCGAAAAGCCATGTACACTGTTGTAAAAATAAATATTCTCCCTTCCTGTAAATTCCGGGTTAAACCCAGCGCCCAACTCCAGAAGGGGAACTATCCGACCACTCGTCTGCACACTACCCGCCGATGGCTGTAAAACACCGGAAATAATTTTGAGTAAAGTCGATTTGCCCGATCCATTCCGTCCAATAATTCCGAGTATTTCTCCTTCCCGGACACTCAGACTGATATGCCGCAACGCATGAAATACTTCGTGCTGTTTGGGGGTAAAAGGAAATAATGCCTCTCTTACCCGATGCCATTTCTTTTTGTACAGCTTATAGGACTTGGCAACTCCTTTAAGTTGTATGACTACCTTATTTGTTGTGCTCATGCTATACTACTTCTGCGAATTGGGGGCGCAGCCGCCGAAAAATAAGGATACCCACCAACCAAAATACCAGACAAAGACCCCAAAAATAAAGCGTTTGGCCAGAATGAACCCAAAAAGGCCGATGGTATAGCAGGCTGTCCCGATATCCATTCACGATGTAAACCATCGGATTTAGTCGCAACAACGACGCCGTGGATGCCGGCAGATGATCCAGATTCCAGAAAATAGGCGTCACGAAGAAAAGCAACCGATTAATGATAGAGACTATATTACTGATATCTGGAAAGAATAGATATACCGCAGCGGTAGTCCAGGATAAGCCAATCAAAAAGACCGTCATGGCAAACGCATAATACAGCACCTGAATCCAGTAAATACTTGGATAAATATGACTAAACAACAACATGATCAGCGCAACCACCAACACGATGCCGTGCAGCATCAAAGTGGAAATCATCCGCATGACCGGCAACATATTAATTTGAAAATGAAGTTTTTTTAGCAAAAAATCATGATCTTTAATAACCGTTGTCAATCCCTGAATCGCACCAAACAATTGAAATGAAACCTGTCCACACAACAAATACGCTACAAAAGGAACGCCCCCAGAATCCAGCTTGCCAAAACGGGCATTAAAAACAATATACAGAATGCCTACAAAGGCTAGTGGATCTAAAACGGCCCAAAACAATCCAAAATAGTTGCGGACATACTTTCGCTCAAAATCCCTTTTGCTCAGGCTCCAAATGGCATAGCGGTGCACGTAGAGATTGCGAAAAAAATCAATGAAACTTTTAAATAATGACATATCGCTGATAATTGCCTGAAATTCCCTCTACACTTGCTTATTTGTAGAGATGCTTTATGGCTGTAATTATTTTCGTAATATTCTTTTTCAAATAAAAAAATAAGTTGTGGAGCCTATAAAAAGCCGGGGGGTTATAATGGGCTGTATTTGTTGTCACCTGCTCAAATAACCGCGGAGGTTCCCGTTTTGGGCATGCCCGCATGTAAAATACAGATAGGTTTGGTGGTAGCCGATAGCTGACTCATTCGCCTGATTACCTGGGATGATTATCGAGAAAGCGCATTGGTGTAGTCCTCCGGAAGGCTATTTTTTGGAAAAAAACTGCTTGAAAGGTTTTTTAACACGCCAACGCAATAGGCGGAATTGCGCTGCCAGATATAAATAGCTCGACCTCAGCCGTTCAATTCGCAAAAAAAATAACGCTATGGACCGCGACAAGCGCGACCAATGCTGTGTCCATACGCGCCCAAAATCGGTAGCAAAGTGCCGGAGGCTGAATCCCTGTTCCGATTCAAATAGGTGAATATGGACATGCGGAAAATCCTCCCAGCGACGGATTCCCTGCCGTACGCGGCGCACTGCTTCCAAAAAAGCTGCCCCATATCGCGTATCTGGCTCCAGATGGCAACCCTCTGCCCACTCGTTCCAGGCATTCACAAAAACCAGCTTGTCGCCGGGCGGCTCAGAAGCTGCTTTGTCCATTGTGCGTGCCAGCCAATATTCAAAATTATCCGGGGTTCCGTTATGCATGATGACCGCGCGTTCACCTGTCCGAGCCGAATTGTCCCAGGAAGGGAATATGGTTTTAAATACCCGTTTATCCCCATACTCTTTATGTAAAAAATCCTTGGCCACCTTGCTGTAATCGTATAGTTTTCCTCTAAACGGACGGAAAAAACGCACCAGGTCATTTTCGGATCCTACACCAATATTGTGGGGAGGAAACTCAACCCCACTGTCGAACCCCATTTCGGCGTACTTCGTATTACCAAAGGTAAAAGCCGCACACAGATGAATGGCCCCTATCCCTTCAGCCTGACAATAGGACCGCCACACCGCAGTGCTCCTTTTTGGATCCGGCATCATGGCCGGCCGATATACTATTACGAAGGGCTTTCCATCTACTTTCAGATACCGAGAATCTTTTAAATAGGGCAGCAAATCCCGGATAAAGTCCACATCATCTTCCGGACGATATTGCTGGGCGATAAGCACATCCTCCTCTTTCCCGTTCCAACGACGACTCCACGTTTCGTTCGCCCAACACAAACAAAAGGGCATCTCCATTTCTGAATCTGCCAACATTTCATCCAATGGACGTTCTAAGAGCCGTTTGCCCGAAAACCAGTAATAATGATAACAAAAAGCATCTATACCGTACGCATTGGCCATACGTGCTTGTTCCCGGTGGGTTTCCCGGACGCGCAAGTCATAAAAACCTAAATCTGCCGGCAAATGGGGCTGGTAATGCCCCTCGTACAGCGGCCTGGCTTTACTGACATTCGTCCATTCGGTAAATCCCTTTCCCCACCAAACGTCGTTCTCCGGAATCGGATGAAACTGGGTTAGGTAAAAAGCAATGATGCGAGGCTCCTCTGTATTTTTTTCCTGAACAACTATGCCATCATCATGACTCATGCAACATATAATTTCTATTCTTGTCTAAAATAGTTTGAACACACAGGGATTTATTAGCCCTAAAACCCTCCCAATGCACAAAATCGGTCAGCGTGCAATAACAAAAGAGTTTTAACTCCACCGATACGCTGCCTCCATTTTTTTGTACACCCAAAAATGTCGATTAGAAAAGCCTAGTCCATCGTGCTCAACCAATGGAGGCAGGTAAATTGAACTGTTTTTGAAGTTTGAAACGGTAGGCGGCGGCGGCCTCCAACGCTTCTTCCGGGGGTGCAAATTGCTGGGCAACGATTTGTTGTACCGCTGCTATTTCTTGATACAGGGCCAAATTATCGGACCGGCTAATCACACTTTGATTGTGTCGCCGATGATGATTGGCCGGATTATTGGCGTAGGCAATTCGACCCTGCTCCAGCACATATACGTACAGCAAATAATCAAAGGCGCGTTTTAGCGGCCGGAGTTGCTCCATTTTTTCAGTTAGTACCGCTTGTAGGGCCGCGCGTCTGAATAATACAGCACTCACATTCGGAATGGTGTTCAGCACTGCCAGCGATTCTCTAATTTCATCCTTGCCCTCACGCACAAAATCCTGCTTCCAACGCGTATGAGATACATCCTGTAGATAAACCTGATAGCTCGAATCCAGGAAGTGCCCCTGCTCGTTGATTTGTGTACTATCGCAATAGCTCAATACCACCTGGGTGTCTGCTTTCATCGGATAATAGACCGTCTGTAAAAAATCCGGCTCACACAAATCATCTGCTTCCGCTATCCATATAAAATCACCTGTTGCCAATTCCACTCCTTTTTGCCACTGTGCCAGCACAGAACCAGAATTCACGCTGCTGAATACTAGCCGGCATTCCATACGAGATGCTTCCATCCAATCAATAATTTCTTCCTTGCTGTGATCCCCCGACGCATCATCCAGAATGATTAATTCATAGATTGGAAACCGTTGTTGGCGAATGCTATCCAGACGATGCTTGATGTGTCGGGCATAGTTGAAGTTGGGAACGACCACAGACACCTTGGGCAAGTCGATACTTAATTGTTCGCTGAGAAAAAATACATACTTCCGATAAGACAACACCTCATCCACATACCTTTGGCCAAATGCCCCTAAGTGCATCCGATGGCGTTCGTCAACTATCAACTCCTCCACTGCCAATGCAAAAGCCAACATATCGAATGCCGGTACGACTACCCCAATTTCTTCTTCGGCCAGCAAGGTCGCAAAACCACCTGTCCCCTCAAAAGCCACTACCGGAAGACCTGCATCGTAGGCTTCCATAACTACACTCGGAAAGGGATCCTCCCGCGACGTCAGCGCAAGTACATCGGATCCGGCAAAATAATACCCGGTATCCGCCTTTTGCCCAGCCCAAATCAGCCGGCTGGAGGCTGGAAATTTTTCTGCTAATGTATCTTGCAAGCCCACCATTTGCGGATGAATAGCGCCTACCCATACAAAAACAACCGATGGGTGGCGCACCAACAGTACTTGCGCAATCTGTACAAACAAATCTATACCCTTCCGATGATCCCCATAGCCTACCGCCAATACAATGAAGGAATCGGCAGACACCCCTAATTCTGCGCGTAGCTTACTCCGCGCATCCTGCTTGAGGTACCGCCAACGGTTTTGTTTGTACATTCCCTGCGGACGAATCAGCGCCTTCGCATCAGCTAGGTTCCCAAAAGTTGAAAATCCTTGTTGTACCGCAATATGGGGAAATACAATTTTATCTGCATACGCCATAATCGAGGCTACCTCTTTAGATAAGCCATAGTGCTGAATCAACTGTGGCAATTCATGTATCAACGCCACACATTCCATCCCCTCTTTTTTAAAATAAGGAATCACCCAACCGGATACCGTGGTATTGATAATGGCTTTCCTATAACCACGCCGTGCGAGCCTCCGGGCCAAATCCTCTACCTGCGTTTTCGAATCCGAGGCCGGGGATAACACATGTACGCGAGCTAATTGCTCGTATTCCGGTAGCAATTCCCCCCCTTTGAGCAATAGCACCTCCACCTCCACCGTCAGATCCTGCGTTAGTACGCGCAGCATTTCAAGGGCATTAAACTGCGCCCCAAAGAGCAACGCGTCATGACCTACCAAAACCAGCTTATTGCCTTCAAAAGAAGGGTTTTCTACTTTTTTGGACGAGGCTAGCCCTTTGGTGGAAAAGAAGGTTTTTATTCTATTTGACCGAAAAGAAATATCCGGAAGCACCCTTCCAAAGCGAAATCGCCGAACATCCAACAGAGCCTTCCGGGTGGCCTCCAGATAGGCGTACCCATAGCGCTTATCTGGCTCCAGATAAGCCCCCTCGGCCCATTCATTCCATGCATTTATAAAAATCAGGCGCTCGTCTGGATGAGAAAAGCGCCGAGTAGTATCCCGTATCGCATTCATCAGCCATCCCTGATACAATACCGGATGTGCATCCAGCAGTGCAGTGCCTTTATTCTTTCTGCGCGCTGTATTATCCCATGAAGGACATACTCCCCAAAAAAGCGGATAGGAAGGGCTGGGTCGATTCCAACTGCGGCGCCATAAAAACCGCCAGCCGTAGAGTTGCATATCAAAATCGGGAATAGTAGGCCGCACCGCCATTTTCACACGGTCAACCCCCATGTTGTTGGGTGGAAACTCCAGCGCCGCGTCCATTCCGTAAAGCGCCGGATCTTCTTTTTCAAAGGATTGGGAGCAGGCCAGATACAATTCACCAACCCCATTGGCCCGACACCAGTCGCGCCAGCGATCCGTAGTTTCTTTGGCATTAGGCAATATTCCCGGCCGATACACCAGCAGTAATGGTTTGTCTTTTATCCGGATATAGCGCGGATCGGAAAAATAGGTAGCTACATACGCGATAAAAGCAATATCATCCTCCGGACTGTGCGCCTGCTGCATTAATACTTCCTGCTCTTTGCCATCCCATCGCCGACTCCAGCTTTCATTCGCCCAAGACAAACAAAACGGCAAGTCCAGGTCTTTGTCGGCTAGGTAATTTAAGATAGGCTGCTCCAATAAGCGCACCCCATTAAACCAGTAAAAATGAAAGCAGAATCCCCCCAGCCCATAATTCTTGGCCAAGGCTACCTGCTGCTTCTGAACACCGGGGTCCAGGAGGTTGTAATACCCGAGGGTATCTGGTACCCGCGGCTGATAATGTCCTTCAAACTGCGGCTGCGCTGGGCGCACATTGGTCCACTCGGTAAACCCTTCCCCCCACCAGGTATCATTTTCTGGAATTGGATGAAATTGGGGAAGGTAAAATGCCAATATCTTACAAGATGGCTCTATTGCCGGATACGATTTGAACGGCACATACCGCGTACCCTTTCCACTCAAAATAAACGACCTGGTGTCGAGCCAGTACATCCTGGCCAGGTCACCCAAGCGCTCCAACCAAGCCTTAAACCGCACCCCCGCCGACCGACTGCCCGGAGCCTTATCTGCTGCTCTACCAAGCACCCAATCGGCCACCTTTCGGCCAATACGCCGAATTTTGCGAACTACAATACGCCGAATTTGCAGCAGCAACCGCCAAGTGGTGTTGTGTTCCGACTGTAAATGCCTATATGCTGACTCTAAACCCTGGTATTTTGCCTCTAACTTGTTGTACCCTAGCTCTAACTCTTTATACCCTAGCTCTAACTCTTTATACCCTAGCTCTAACTCTTTATACCCTAGCTCTAACTCTTTATACCCTAGCTCCTTTTTTCTCAGGTATTCATTCAGTTCTAAAAATTGGTTTTTTAGCCGCTGGTGCAGGACGCGGTATGCGTCGAATCCTGTTGCTCGCAAACGAAGTTCTATCTGCACCGCATCTACCTCCCATGAAAGCTCTGAACCCAACCGAATATGAAAATAGGGCGTTTCGGTATCGAAATACCAAATTCCGTCCTGGTATTCCCAGGCATTTGACAGCACCTCCACAGAAACAGGTAGCTCCTTTTCCTCAAAAAAGAACCGGGCGGATACCCCTTCCACGATGATACATCGGTTGAATACTACCTTGAAATCACACACTGACAAAGGATGATCAAACGCCAGCACCAAACGGTCTGATAATCCAGAAAAGGTTTTGAAAAAAGAAAAAACGGAATCGGCTAGGTTTGATTTGAAATAAACACGGGTTTTTTCTTGCTCCGGCTCTAATGCGAAGCCTCCGGCTGAGTATGCCTGTATGGATTTCAGGGCGTCCTGCTGCATCGCTTGCCTTTCTGCTGCCATTTGCAGAGACAAATCCCCATACAGCATCTTCAAAAGCCGTGCAGGCGTGTCATCCACCGTTTGCCCACCAGGGCTAGCTACAAAATGCGACCAGCCGGGACGTATCACTGCCGCCATCTTTAACCGAACATCTTCTCCCGGCTTCAAGGCAAGTAGACCATCCAAAAAGCCCATGAGCTGCTCTATCGTTTCCGTTGGGTTACCAATAAGCTGCTCATAGTCGATAACCATCCTTTTTTTTACCCGCGGAAGTATTCCTGGAATCATCGAGAAATGATACACCCAAAGCGCTTTGGAAAGGGCTTTGGGCAATCCATCGCGTTTGTGCAGCGACTGAATAACCGCCTCTGGCTGCCGGTTGGCAATTAGGACATAGACCTCCCGATGCCGAAGTACCTCCATCCAGAAATCCAGAAACAAAGGCATACGCGGATCTTTCCACGCCCAGGTGATACCTGCGGCATCCATCTCTTCGACTAAGCGCGCAGCCTCTGCTCCAAAAGATGCGAACAACCCGGATAAATCGCGGATTTCGCCGGGAAGGTACCAGCTCCCACCCAGCGCCTCCAGCATCCTGGTATGCAGGTTAACCAAAGGACCGTGCTCCCAAAAGCCTCCGGGATTATCCTCCCTCCCCTCTAAAAGCTGATTCCCTAAATTCACCCCAGCTACTTCAAGCAGTTGGGTGAGTAAAGAACTTCCCGAACGATGCATAGATAGCACCAGGATAATTTTAGGCTTTTTTTCAGACATGCTCTATCCTTGAATCGTGCGAAATAAATCCCCATATTTTCCACGATATCGCATCCCCAACTTCGTATGGAAAAACCAGGATAACTTTAGTTTCCAAAATAATCCTTTCAGCTTCCTTAACTCAGCTTCAACGGCGATTGGATCATACGACAGCTTTTTGTAGAGCTTGGATTTGATTGCTTCCCCACCCACCGCCGAATCCTTGCCGGCTGTTGCGTTAATAAAGAGAATCTTTCGATAATCAGCCCACATTTCACTAAGCAATTGTTCGAGTAATACCACCGTTTTTTCCTCCATATCGAAACACCTAAAATCTTCGGAAGGCGCTAGTCGGGATGACAAATTATCTTTGATAAAATGGTAGATTCCTATATTTTTTGGCGTAGGCGCTGATACATCGTAGCCGGGAAGTAGGATAGCGTTCATGCGACGAAAAATTTCAATCATGGTACCATTCATGGATTTTCGCACTTCAGATGGGCGGTGCGCCGATTCATCAACAGCATGACTGATATCTCCCACAACATATTTCAGGATTTTTTGAGGAAAATCCATCTCCTGTTCATACCTTATCCAATGGAAATTTTGGGCTGGAATAAGGTCTTCCCAGCGTCGGATATTGCGTATTACATTCCGGTGCCCCACTCCCTGCAGACTTAGTACCCAGTCATCCATCAAAAAAGGAAAATTACCCGCGGTCACATCTTCGCTATAGGCAGACACCAGGTAATCCAGCGGACTACGAACGACCGCTACCACGCGGCAGACTATGGAATGTGCCCGGCATTCTTCCACGAAATGAGTGAACCCCTCCGGCCACTTAATCCAAAATGTAAGCGCCTCTGCCGATAGAAAGCCTACCGAGTAAGGAGATGCCGCCATTTGATTGACCAGGTCCTGCACGTATCCCGCATCCCTCGATTTAGAATATTTCCACAAACGCCTAGCAATCATCCAATGATTCGAATGCCCTGGCGGAATCAACTCATTGAAATACGTAATACCATTAGCGGCAAGCGTATTTTGGTTGGCATACATAAAGGACTGAAAAGCAGAGGTTCCTGTTTTAGGCGAACCAATATGCAGGTATAATGTGTTCATATTGAAGATACTTTTCCCTCATCCAATAGGACATTTTCTAAAAAATAAAGGGCTAGCCTTTACGCGGAAATACGTCCTTCAAAAATTGTTGAAACCAGTTAAAAAGACGCACCGAGGTGAACGGACGCAGCCACCCAACAAAGGGGGCTTTCCTGAATTGTTCCAATTTCTTTTTAGGCATCCCGTCTGTGCCTATTTTCAAAAACAAGTCATGCATTTGTACTGCCACTTTACGCGCCGCCTCTTCCCCTTTATGTGGTGAAACAGAAGGCTTCCCTACCTGTGCGGCTAGCCATTGAAGCGATTCGGGCTCAAAATCCTCCAGATCCTCCGCACTTTTTATGACACCTGGCATAGCAGTAAAGGATACATCCGCACCAAAAGAAGCGCCCGTACGTGCTTCCATCCAGGTATTCATACTTGCAATATCCTCAGCGAAATGGGAAAAAACAGACGCATGGAACTGTAGCTTTGGTCCCTTCAGTTCGCTTAGTTTAGCCAGAAATAAATGAATTTTATCAAATGGGCGCTCATGAATGGGCAACACATCGAATATATACTTTCGATAGGCGTATTGTAATTTTAACGCATTTAATGAAATACCCTCATTTATATTTTCAACCTGATCAAAATCCCCTTTAGCGCCAATCGTTTGAAAAAAATGGCGTACGACACATCCCTCCGGAAAATTTTTGGGATCGAATTTAAACCACTGAATATTCTCTTTCCCAAAAATATTTTCAAAATCCAAAAATCGCTGATAGGGTTGGATTGGATTGGAGCCAATGTCCGGAAGGCGCTTTCCTAGTTTTGTTAATTGCTGAAAAGCGCTCGCTGCGTATAAATGTACCGGACGTAAGTATCCAATTAACCGAATATTATATCCGTATGATTCAAAGAAAATTTTTAATTTTTTTAACTCCGGAGGTTTGAGCGAAGTGAGAAGTTCGCAAGACAAGACAGGGGTAACGGGCAGCTTTTTCAACCGCATTAGAATAGCACTCAGCTCCTCTGTTTTCGCTGCCTTGAGTGAAGGCAACGCTTCGGCTGGCACTTTTTGGAGGATATTATGAATATACCCCACCTGGTTTTCAGAAAAAATATTGATTAATCCAAAACAGCTTTCCTGCTTTCCGAAATTAATATATTCAAATCGCTCATCCCTCAGATGGTTGGTCATAAATAGCTGAATAGAGGTTGAACCCGTTTTAGGCATTCCAATATGAATGATGCAATCTTTCATTGCGCTATTGTTATTTGTCTCTATCATTAGGCCAGTCCAAAAAATTAAAATATTACTTATTTGGCTTGAGTTGATTTTATAGGTGCCAACGAGAATCAATCAGTACTTACACATCCAACACTTCCTCCAGCTTGTCTTCCCAAAATTTCCGATTCCCCGCATATATCCAATCCTCCCGATACCAGGCATGTGCTGCCATTGGCAATCGCCCATAACGCGTATATAACCATCCGGGCGCATGATCCCAGCAAAAATCAATGGCCTCCTCTACTGAAGGGATGCGCAGCCGGCCATGCACCATCGCCATATCTACAAAAAACCGGTCTTCGTTTACCGGCCACCATCGGGCGGCTGAGCGGGGGCTGTTATTCCACCCTACTACATACAACAGTGTTTTTACGAACTCGACCAGCACCCTATGTATCGGCATCCCACGGCGTACGTTGCTCACATAGGCTTTTCCCAGCGTGGAAATACGATTAAAGGGTCGTCCGTCTTCAAGGATATCCTGCATAGCTGCTACCCGACGCAGCGAGAACCCACCATTGCCCGGGTAGGAAAGCCGCGGCTCTACGCCCGGTTGCACCAGGTAGTTCTCAAACCAAACCCCACCTACATAGTCGTACCCCGCCTGCATCCAGCGCTCCAGCTCATCCCGAAATATATAACAGTCCGGTTGATACACGAGGAGGTACTCATACGCCGCAAACAGTTGGTAAAACGCCGCCTGCAACAACAAGCGGTTGTACCCCGACACACTGCGCAGATACTCCCGCCCTACCGGATAAAAGTGCCCAATTTCTGGAAATGCCCGCCGATAATAGGCCATGTCCATCCCCTCGGGATATACCCAACCCAGCGGCCAAGCCGATAATACCGATATCCCCCGGCCCACCGAACGCTGTTCCCATTCGTCCAACTCCGGCTTGTACACCGGAATAATCACCTGTAGCCGATGAACCTGTTCCACCCTTTTCTCCCAGCGTTTTTTTTCCTAGTATAGCGTCCTTATCCAGTTCGACAAAGGCGATTTTAAATGTAAAAAAGGCTTCGCCTGGTATATGTCGCAGTTCATATACAGAAAATCAGGCACTTGTACCAGTACACCCCAAACACCCGAACAAGATAGAAAAATCTATCCAAACCCCTGTCCGGCCTATGGGCAGACAGGGGAAAATCGTCCATTTCGCTGCGCCGTTTACTCAGCGAAATCAACTAAACACCCAGCAAAACAGCCGCATCGAAAATAAAGTACTGGACAAAAAAGTCCATTTTGCGCGATTGGGAAATAGAAGCATGCTATGTACCCTCCCCCGAAGGTCAGTCGAAGATGGCCTACTCTTTGTACCAGCGAATAGCACGACTTCCCACCGCCTGCAAAGGGCGGTTGTTCACCGGCTCTAATTCCTTGAACCGCTGGATTTGAGCAGCACTGGCTTCAATAGGATTAGACAGCACGATCCAGCGCACCGTCTCCGAACAAGGCGGCGTAGTCAACGAGCCGCCATACGTGTAATAGCTTTTATTGGCAGGCAGCAGCACCGATGGGTCGTAAAGGGAAGCACTTGCGTATGTAGCGGAGGGCGTTCTCGGCAATTTGTCAGCCACCCACTCCAGCAATGGATGGGATGCCCCTTCCTTCACCCATACCCCGATCACCGCCAGATTAGAAGTATTCGGCTGTTGGTGCACAAAATGAATTTCCATGGGATAAGATCCACTGGGCGGTGCATGCTCCGCTGGCGTATGCGTGTGAAACTGTACCAGGTTGTACTGAATCCCATCGAGGGTCAGCGACGTACCCGCATCTGTGATAAACTGTATGGTGTGCCCGTTATTCAGCAAATTGGTTTGGGTATTCGCCGACACCCGGTCCAATGCTTTCAATGTAGCATCCGGAGCTTTTGCACTAAACATAATCGGCGATTGGCTCGATCCGCCGCAGGTCGTGTAATCCACACACAGGGAAGCCCAATGAGCCGGCCCTGCCTCTCCCTCATACTCCCACTGGATACCCGAGCAGGAAGGTAGCTCCGGTTCCTCTTTTTTACAGGCACTGAGCAGTACAATCATCATCAAACTGATGCCCAATAAGCTAAAGCGAACAGAATACATCCTGTATTTTTTTGGTGGTTGCTCAAGAAAAGGAAAAAATAGCACATCCGCCTACACCCAGGCCTATTATTCCAACGCCCATCCGCCATCCATCGCCTGACCAACTTTACACATTCATAACCAGAACCTAATCCTGAAGAAATGCTACCGGCTTTAGTTTGCACTACTTTTGCAGATGGAAACACCGCGGCATTGATCCACTCGTCCCGCCGGAAGAATCTGGGCGCTGGTCCACTAGCAGCAAAAAAAAAGTTACATACCTTTCCTGCTGACTTTGGCCGCTCTCTCACCCGGAGAGCGGCTACTTTAGCTATCCGACCGCGCGCATATCCCGATAGTGGTGGATAAAAAAACCTTCCTTCGGGTTCTTCGCATAGTACAGCATCGCACGCGCAACCTCGCGATCGCGTATCGGTTTATAGTTTTCAGGAATCAAAAACGAAACAATGGGCATCAACACTCGGCCCAGGTACTCCGCCGGCCTACTTTCCCGCCGATTCCAAAAGCATGGACGGCCGGAAAATGTGCGTACAGGGAATCCCTACCGCTCGTACAGCCGCCTCCGCCTCCCCTTTGAAGCGGAGGTAGTAATTGCTGCTCCCCGCATCCGCCCCTACCGAGGTAACCAACAAGAAGGAAGGAATATCCCATTTTTTGCATGCCCGCGCCGCTGCCACGGGAATAGCTACGTCCACCTTGCGGTATGCCTCCATATCCCCTGCGGTCTTGCGCAGGGTGGTTCCTACTACACAAAAAACAGCCGAAGCGCCCTTAATACCCTGCTCCAGGGCCATCTCGTCGTCGAAATCAAGCACCAGCTGTTCTATCTTGGCATCCTCCACCTCAACCCGCCGCCGCACCAACAAGCGGATATGGGTGAAAAATCCATCCTCCCGCAATTCATCCACCAACGCAGACCCCACCAAACCGGTTGCTCCCAGTACTACCGCTGTATTTGCCATTTTGTTTCTTTTTTCGAAAGGTCGGTTAAAATATCCAATACACCACCTCAAATATAAAATAACCCCCTTCGCCCCCCGCAGCCGGAGGCGCGAAAAAATACCTGTCCCGTAGGGTCGCCTTATAGCATAAATGGCGGGCACGATGAAAAAAGTAAAAACAAGGCCATTCCCTCCGCCATTTAGGCTATACAGCGAAAGGTATTTTTTCGACGCTGTTAGGCGAAGGGGCGCCCTTTTTTTGTTTCTTTTTTTGGGCGTGCAAAAAAAGAAAGTAAGCAAAGAGGGATATTCAGGCTATACACCTG
>Ga0172367_10005363_pt1 | contig 15538 bp, 10 predicted proteins | sample Lak10m_FD_114542 | JGI IMG/M metagenome (GOLD analysis project Ga0172367, IMG submission 114542) | Freshwater microbial communities from Kabuno Bay, South-Kivu, Congo - kab_022012_10m | ecosystem: Environmental > Aquatic > Freshwater > Lake | place: Democratic Republic of the Congo: South-Kivu... | reverse complement strand
GGCTGCCGATATCCTTGCTAAAACAGAGGCAGTCATCACCCGTGGAATTGGCCAGGTAAACCGGTTTTTATATGATGCCTGTCCCGATTTAAAGGTGGCTGCCCGATGTGGCGTTGGGCTGGACAACGTTGATGTGGCCGAAGCAACAAATAGGGGAATAAAGGTGGTTAATGCGCCGGGGTCAAATGCTTCAACGGTCGCTGAACATACTATTTCCCTGATGTTAACCATTCAGCGTAATTTGTTTGAGGCTTTGTCCGAAGTTAAAAAAGGGAACTGGGCCTCCAGAAATGCCTTTAAAAGTGATGAACTGGCAGGAAAAACCCTGGGTATTGTGGGCCTTGGGAATATTGGTCTGAAAGTGGCTCATATCGCCGCCGCTTTTGGTATGAGGGTTGTGTACTGGTCACCTTCAAAAAAAGAAGTGCCATATCTTTTTGTTGATAAGGAAACGCTTTTTCGAAGCGCTGATATCATATCCCTGCATCTTCCTTTAAATGAGGAAACAAAAGATATGATGAATGAAGCAGTATTCAATCTTCTGAAACCAGGCGCCATCCTAATCAATACAGCCAGGGGTGCATTAGTTAACAGAGAAGCCCTGTTAAGGGCACTGGATGGAGGAAAATTAGCGGGTTTTGGCGCCGATGTTCCCTTTTCACCTCCTCCTGCAGCGGGAGATGATTTGATTTCTCATCCTAAAGCCTTTATTACAGCTCATGTAAGTAGTTTAACAGCAACAACTTATAAGAACATGTGCCTGAGTACGGTCAAAAATGTATTGGCCATCCTTCATAGTCTAAAGCCTGATTCTCACTGCATTTTTAATGCCAGAGCCTTAGGTATTTAAACTTAAAATAATGAAAAATATATCCCGCAGAAACTTTTTAGAGGCTGGAGCTGGTCTGATTGCCCTGACTGCTTTTAATGCAATCACGGAAAGAAATAAAAAATCACCCGATCTGGCTTTTTCAACTTTAGGTTGTCCTGACTGGACATTGGGTCAGGTAGTGAAATGTGCTGCTGAAAATGGATATAAGAGTTTTGAAATAAGGGGTTTGTCAGGTGAAATGTTTTTACCAGCTTGTACTGATTTTAGTAAATCTAATTTGCCTTCTACCCTAAGCATGATAAAAGAAAATGATCTTAAAGTCATTAATCTTGGCTCCTCAGCCAGCCTGCACTTCGCTCAGGAAGATAAAAGGATGTCCCAGCTGGATGAAGCAAAAAAATATATTGATCTGGCAGAGCAGCTGGATTGTCCCTATATCAGAGTCTTCCCCGATGACCTGCCCCCAGATCAACCTGTGGCTAAAACGCTCGATCTGATTATTTCGGGTCTGGTTACCCTGGCTGATTATGCCAAAGGAAGCAAGGTGTCTGTCTTGCTCGAATCCCATGGAAAGGTGGTGAATAAAGATATGCTTTTTAAGATTATGTCTGAAGCTAATCATCCAAAAACCGGTCTTATCTGGGACTTTTTTAATATGTGGGTAGTCACCGGGGAAGCTCCGAAAGAAGTTTTTGCTACACTAGAAAAATTTATCAGACATGTTCACATAAAAGATGCCCGTATCGTAGATGGAAAACCTGCTTATTGTCTCATAGGAAATGGAGTTGCGCCACTTAAAGAGGCTATGGATTCGCTAAAAAACGCAAATTATAAAGGGTATTATAGTTTTGAATGGGAAAAAAAATGGCATCCTGAAATTCAGGGACCTGAAATAGCATTCCCCCATTTTGCAAGAGAAATTATAACCTATTTGTAACGGGTACGATCTTTCTATTTTCCTCATATAATTTTACACTTTTCATACCTGACCCCTCAAAAATACATCGGATACCAAGCCGTCAGTGGAAATTATACTTTCGCCAGCCAGGTGAAAGGGGGCAAATTTCAAATATATACCTGTCGTGGAGAAGACGCAAAGCATCGCGTCTCTACCCTCTGGGAAACAAGAAAGTATAGATGCAACTTACAAAAATGGAATTTTGAACATATAATTTCCTAAAAAAGAAGGAGGTCCAGGATGGCTGCCTTAGACTACAGGTGTTAGATAATTAACATTTATGGTTGTTGTTAAGAGGAGTGGCCTTATATTTTTTAGTTACTTTCTGCTTTTTATTTATTATTCAAGAAATAAATTAAAAAATATGCAATTTTTTTGATTAAATTAATAATTATTTTATTTTTATATTAAAAACGGAATGATAGCAAATAGCCAGAATACCTCATTGGCTTTGGATGAACTGAATTTTCAATTGTTACTTCATCTTCAAAAAGACGGGCGTAAATCATTTACTGAATTGGCTGAAGAACTGGGTGTTTCTGTGGGTACGGTAAGAAACAGGGTTACCAGATTGATTGAAGATAAGACACTGCAAATTTCTGGCAGGGTAGATCCGGAAAAGGTTGGATTTCATGCCTATGCACAATTGCTTATATCTGTAAAACCGGTACATCTGGTGGAATCAGTAGCTTATCAGATTGCCCAGTTAGAAGAAATTAGTTTCCTGGCTATGACAACTGGTATTTATGACCTCGAAGCTAATCTCTTGTGCCGGGATACGCCACATCTGAGTGAAGTACTCCTGGCCATACAGAAAATTGAAGGCGTTTTTGAAACAAAAACGAATATGTATTTTAAAGTATTCAAAATAGGTCAACCAGCATTAAATCTGATAAGGAATCAGCTATGACAAATCATTCGAAGACAGATCTTTTATATCAAAGGAGGGCTGCCGTTGTTCCTAAAGGATTAGGCATTTTCAGCCCTGCTTCCGCAACAATGGCTAAAGGAGCAACCGTTTGGGATGCGGACGGGAGAGAATTGATAGATTTTGCCGGAGGTATTGGCGTAATGAATGCAGGACATTGTCCTGATAAAGTAGTTTCGGCCATTCAGGAGCAGGCAGCTAACCTGATGCATACCTGTTTTAATGTGGCTATCTATGAGTCCTATCTTTCCCTGGCAGAAAAACTGGTTTCCATTTTGCCCCATGGTCCTGAAACAAAGGTAATGTTGACGAATACAGGTGCTGAAGCTATTGAAAACGCCATTAAAATAGCCAGACAAGCAACGGGCAGATCTGCAGTCATTGCTTTCGAGGGTGCTTTCCACGGAAGGTCTATGATGGCTATGACGCTTACTTCAAAGGTAGGATATAAATTAAATTGTGGTCCGTTTGCACCCGAAGTCTATCGTATTCCTTTTCCCTATTATCAGGAGAATATGGAAACTATGTCTGAACTGGAATTTGGAAACACACACCTGACCTTTCTTGAAAATTATTTCAATCAGGGCGTTGCTGCCAGTCAGGTGGCGGCTATCATTCTGGAACCGGTGCAGGGAGAAGGTGGCTTTCATGTAGTTTCAGCAACTTACCTCAAAGGATTAAGGAAAATATGCGATAAATATGGTATTGTTCTTATTCTCGATGAAGTGCAATCTGGGTTTGGACGAACAGGAAAATGGGCGGCGTATGAACATTACGAGGTTATTCCAGACCTCTCTGCCTGGGCTAAATCTATGGGCGGTGGAATGCCCATAGGGTGTGTTATGGGTAAAGCGCATATCATGGACGCTGCAGCTCCCTCCACTATTGGCGGAACTTATCCGGGGAACCCTGTTTGTGCCGCTGCTGCTTTAGCAACGATAGCCTATATGGAGGAAATTGATATTAATGCGCTGGGAACAGCAGTAGGTAAAAAGGTGAAATCATTTTTTGAGGAACTTAAAGGTAAATACCCGCAGACGATAAGGGCTGTACATGGTATTGGCGCCATGCTGGCTATTGAACTCATAGATGCAGATAAAAATCCGGCTACGCTGCTAACCAAAAAAATATTAAACTTCGCAAATGAAAATGGCCTGATCCTCATCAGTGCCGGAGTGAACGGAAATTATATCCGTATTTTGAGTCCATTGGTTATTTCCGATGAGCAGTTGTACAGGGGATTTAGCATTATAGAAAGAGCTTTTGACACCTTATTATGAGAAAAAATTATATCAACGGGGAGTGGGTCGATGCTTCATCTGGTAAAACCAAAGCCTTGATTAACCCGGCAACGGAAGAGAAAATAGCTGATTTACCTTTTGGTGCTGCAGCGGATTATCGGATGGCTATCGGGTATGCCATTTCTTCGCGGAATAGCTGGCAGTCCGTATCGCCTTATTTCAGGGCAGAAATTCTAAAAGCTACAGCGCAACATATAAGAGAAAAAATAGAGGAAATTGCTCATGATATGGTGCTGGAATCTGGAAAACCAATGGTGGAGGCAAAAGCGGAAATAGGAGTTGCGGCTAATCTGTTTGAATGGTTTGCAGAAGAGGGAAAGCGGTGTTACGGACGGACTATTCCTTCGTTCAGGACCAACAAACGAATGTCCGTCATTTATCAGCCATTGGGGGTAGTTGGCGCCATTACAGCCTGGAATTTTCCTGCCTATAATCCAGCCCGTTGCTGGGCAGCTATTTTAGCAGCTGGCTGTACCCTTGTTGCCCGTTCTTCAGAACATACACCGCTAACCGCTATGCATATAATGACTGCATTACATAAAGCTGGAATTCCGCCGGGGGTCGTCCATTTTATACATGGGGAAGCACAAATAGCTGGTACCCTTTTTCTGGAAAATCCCGAAGTCAGGAAAATAAGTTTTACAGGAAGTACGGAGGTTGGTAAATTGCTTATCCAGGGTTCTAATATCACGAATACCCGTCTGGCACTGGAAATGGGGGGAAATGCTCCCGCTATCATTTGTGAAGATATGGATCCGGTTTATGCTGCAAAGGAAAGTGTCAAAGGCAAATTCAGAAATGCAGGCCAGGTTTGTATTGCTCCCCAGCGTTTCTTGATTCATCAGTCTGTCTTTGATGATTTCCTGACCACTGCCGTTCAGGAAATAGAAAGGATTAAGGTGGGAAATGGGTTGGACCCGCAAACGCAGATGGGACCGCTTATCCATGCAAAACACAGGGAAGGGGTGATTCATTTTGTTGAAAAAGCCAGACAGGAAGGAGCTAAAATTCATTGTGGAGGGGAAAAAATACCCGGGAAAGGCTTTTTTATGTCCCCATGTCTTATTGAAGCTGCCAAAAATCATTCTTTTCAATTTGGCGAAGTTTTTGGCCCTGTGATGATTGTCACTCCTTTTGAAACCGATGAGGAAGCTGTCAAACTGGCTAATGAGGTCCCTTTTGGACTGGCTGCCTATGTGATGACTGAAAAATTATATAAAGCCATTTATTTCTCTGAAAAACTCGAAGCTGGTATCATTGGCGTGAATGAATGGTTGCCTCAGGCAACAGAAGCTCCTTTTGGGGGCTGGAAAGAAAGTGGCATCGGGTATGAATCAGGTTCTGAAGGACTTTTGGAATATATGGATAAAAAACTCATCAGCATAGGAAATTTATAATGGAATTTGGAATATTAAGCCTGGTACCTCCTTTTATTGTTGTTCTGTTTGGTATCATCACCAGACGGTCTTTAGAATCCTTGTTCATTGGTTGTATCGTCGGTTCAATCATGTTAGACTGGAAACAATTTCCGGGTAATTTCCTTTCCTTACTTTCGGAAACCATGGCAAATCCTTCCCTGATCTGGGTAATTTTAGTATGTGGTATTTACGGAATGCTTATTCAACTCATAGTGGCCAGCGGTAGCGCGCTTGCTTTCGGGCAATATTTATTGCGTTTCATTAAAACCAGGAAATCGGCATTGATGACAACATGGTTTACCGGATTTTTTGTTTTTCCGGATGATTATCTGAGCGCGCTTAGTACCGGCGTAAGTATGAGAAATATAACCGATAAATTTGGTATTTCAAGGCCTTTGCTTGCCTATCTCGTTAATACAACAGCTGCTCCGGTCTGTGCTATTATTCCTTTATCAACCTGGGGCGTATTTACATCTAAATTATTAGAAGACAATAAGTTGGTTCCGGTTGGAGAAGGTTTATGGGGCTTTGCCGCTACCATTCCTTATAACTTTTATGCGCTAACCGCCCTGGCGGTATCCTTCTTTGTAGCGGTAGGAATTATTCCGCTCTTCGGTAAGATGAAAGCATCGGAGCTGGCTGTTTCAGCAACTGATGCTTCAGAAGAACAGAATCTTTCACGACCATTAAAGGTTAAACCTGTCGATTTCATTTTTCCCATGTTTGTACTGATTGGAGGTACCCTGCTATTAAAAGGTGATGCCTTGCAAGGCGCAGCGCTGGCCTTTATCTTAACCATTGCCTGGTACTTTTTTAGAAAAGTGATGTCTTACAATCACATCAGTGATCAGGCATTATCAGGTTTTAAGGAAATGATTCTGCCACTGGCTATATTAAGTCTTTCCTTTTTTTTAAAGACTATCGGCGATAAAATGGGATTAACACCTTATGTCATAGCAGAGGTCAAAGAAAATTTTCCGCCCTTTTTATTACCCGCCAGTTTATTTGTTTTGCTGGCTTTCATTTCCTACACCACTTGTTCATCCTGGGGATTATATACGGTAGCATTACCTATAGTTATCCCTTTAAGTGTAGCACTGAATATCAATCCATTTCTAATGGTGGGTTCGGTTCTTTCCGCAGGGGTGTTTGGTAGTAATGCCAGTTTTTTTTCCGATTGTACTATTTTGACGGCTTCCAGTACAGAATGTTCGCCAACTACTCATTCGTTTACGCAATTACCTTATGCGCTTATCGCTTTTCTAATTGCCACGGTCAGTTTTGCCATTGGCTTTTGGATTTTTTAAAATAAATGAATTTTTATGGAATTAATCATCAGGAAAATGGAAAAGCGGGATGCCCCTCAGCTGGAACACCTTCAGCGGGTAGTTTTTCCGGATTTGATTCCGGAGGAAAGAATGAAAGCGGAGCATTTCGCCTCGCATGTGGATCTTTTTCCTGAGGGTCAATGGGTGGCTGAAACAGAGGGTAAAATAGCAGGCAGCACCTCCAGTATCCGCTACCATTTCAATCCAGCTGCCCCTGAGATGCATCGTTTTGCCGATCTATTTGACGACGGATTCATGCGAACGCATCAACCCCACGGAAACTGGCTATATGGTATGGATATGGCGGTTTTTCCTGAATTCAGAGGCCGGGGTATCGCAAGGCTTTTATACCGGGCCAGGCAAAAGGTAGTAAACAGGCTTGGCCTGGAAGGTCAGGTTACCGTCGGTATGCTTAATGGATATGCCAGCCATGCCAGGGAATATTCCCTGGATGAATACTATCTGGCATTGAAAAATGGAACATTAATGGATCCTACAGTTTCTGTGCAGCAGAAAATTGGATTTAGTATGGGTGCCTTAATGAAAGATTATTTAACAGATCCAACCTGTGGAAATGCAGGTGTCTTACTGGTTTTACCTTCCAGTGTTGATGTTTAAATGATGGAAAATGAAACATATTAATGTAGTTACTGAGATTCCAGGTCCTAAAGCAAAAGAAATGATTGCACGCCGTATGGCTGCCACCCCTGCTGGTCTGGCAAAATCTACGGAAATAGTCGTTGAAAAAGCACAGGGTGCACTCGTTTGGGATGTAGATGGGAATCAATTGCTGGACTTTGCCGGTGGTATTGGTATGCTGAATCTCGGGCATAGACCTGAATCGGTGGTACAGGCTATTCATAAACAAACAGATCAGTTTTTACACAGTTGCGCATTGGTCACCACCTTTGAACCTTATGTTGAATTAGCAGAATTGTTAAATAAAGTAACGCCGGGAGATTTTCCAAAGAAGACCTTATTAGCCGGTTCAGGTTCTGAAGCCGTTGAAAATGCTGTTCAGATAGCCCGCTACTATACAAAAAGACCAGCGGTTATTTGTTTTGAAGGTGGTTATCATGGTCGGACACATCTTACCTTATCACTGACAAGTAAATATGGCTTATTCAAAAAAGGCTTTGGCAGCATGTCTTCCGATATTTATCGGTTGCCTCTGCCAAACCTGTACCGGACGCCAGCCGGTATGACGGAAGATGAATATCTTCACTTTTCAATACAACAACTTGAAAATGCACTCATTGCGCAGGTAGATCCAGAAGCCCTTGCAGCTGTATTGATTGAACCTGTTCAGGGTGAAGCAGGATTTATTCCTGTTCCTCCTTTATATCTTCAAAAAATAAGAGAAATCTGCACCCGTACAGGAGCCGTTATGATTGCCGATGAAGTACAATGCGGATCGGGCAGAACAGGTCGTTTTTGTGCTATAGAACATAGTGGGGTAATTCCGGATATGGTCGTTCTGGCAAAATCGATGGGTGCCGGTATGCCTATCAGTGCCACTATTGGTAAGGCTGAAATCATGGACGCCGTCCACTTGGGTGGCGTTGGGGGTACTTATGGAGGGAGTCCGGTAGCGGCTGTAGCAGCCATCGAAGCTGTTAAACAATTATCATCCCCTGCTTTCTTGTCTCTGGCAACCCGGTTTGGTGAAAAAATGGAAGCTTTAATGGCTCCCTGGATGTCAAAGTATCCTTGTATCGGAGATGTCAGAGGAATGGGAGCCATGCGCCTGGTAGAATTTGTTAAGGACAGGAAAACAAAAGAGCCTGATCCCGCAATTGCACTGGAAATTATCAGGGAGGCTGTTTCAAATGGTATTATTTTGATAAGAGCAGGTCTTTACAGTAATGGTATCCGCCTGCTGCCTCCTGTTGTTATGACGGATGATCAACTGGAAGAGGGGCTATCTGTACTTGAAAATGCCATAGCTAAAAAATCTTCAACCCTTATTTAATTTCCGATTATGAAACCATACCTTTTTCATAATGCTCGTATTTTTTTCCTGGACGGAAAAAATGGTCATTGTGAGGCTATGGTAGTGGAAAATGATTGCTTTAGCGCTTTTGGTACTTATCAGGATTTAATTTTATCTTTCCCTGAAGCTATACCAGTGGATCTGGCAGGGGGATTTGTTTTTCCGGGATTTAATGATGCTCATATTCACCTTTGGAAAGTGGGAAGTCTTCTGGGGCATACCCTCGACCTCAGGGGCCTGCCATCAAAGGAGGCTATGCTGACAGCAATGATGGAGGCTGTTGTGCTTAACCCCGGACAAGAATGGTTATTGGCACGAGGATTTAATGAGATAAACTGGGAAATACCTGCATTGCCAACTTGTAAGGACCTGGATGATTTTTTTTCTGACAGACCTTGTCAGGTGATGCGCACCTGTGCTCACATTGCCGTGGTCAATTCTTATGCCCTGCTTCTGGCGGGTATCGATGAACATACACCAGATCCGACCGGAGGTCAGATCGGCCGTTTTGATAATGGTAAACCTAATGGCATTCTTTATGAAGCAGCTATAAAACTGATGAATCCATTTATTCCAGAAATTACCACTGCTGAATATAAGGAAATGATTCTTGAGGCACAGGAAAAATGTCTGGAAATGGGTATCACCTCAGTAACAGATCCGGAAATTTATACCCCACAGCGATTGGCGTATGAAGCACTGGAAAAAGAGGGATTACTAAAATTAAGAGTTAACCTTTTTTTGGTTCATCTTCCTGATGTCAAACCTTCCAAGCCTGAACGGTTTGATTCCAGATGTTCAGGTAAATTACAAATGGATACCCTGAAGTTTTTTACAGATGGGGGTTTAAGCGGACAGACGGCTGCTTTATTCAGACCTTACCTGAATTCCGAAAATGTTGGTATTCTGAGGATGTCAACAGATTATTTTTACTCACTGGCGCTGAAAGCACAATTAAAAGGGTGGAAAATCGCAACCCACGCCATTGGGGATGCCGCCATTGATCAGGTTTTAAAAGTCTATGAAAAGTTAAAAACAGAGGTAAATCATCATTTGATTCATCGGATTGAACATCTTGGTTTACCGCATAGGAGACACATCCTCCAGATGCATCGTCTTGGTATTATTTGTGTCAGTCAACCTGCCTTTGTCAGAGAATTAGGGTCTAATTTCCGGAAATATCTCGACCATGAATATCAGCAAATAGTTTATCCCTATCATACCATCCTGAAAGAAAAGGTAACGCTTGCTTTTTCCTCTGATGCACCGGTAGTGAGAGATTTCAGCCCTTTATCGGGAATTATGGATGCCGTTCAACGGATAGATGAGCAAGGTTACGAGCATAATACCCAGGAATGTATTGCAATGGAACAAGCCTTTATGGCATATACCTTTGGTGGTGCCATAGCAGATGGTTCAGGAGATATAAAAGGAAAATTAGCGCCGCATTTTTTGGCCGATTTTATTGTTTTAAATAAAAATCCTTTCGAAACTTTCCGGGATGAGTGGGAGCAGATTAAGATTGAAAAAGTTTTTATAGGTGGTGAATTAATGTATTAAAATTCAATAACCATGAGAGCTGTAAGTTTTTGTTTAATTTTATTTTTCTCGACCAGCTGCTATCCATCCAGACAGGATACATCAGACAAAACATATAGGCAAACAGCTGAATATGAACCTACTAAAGCTATTTGGATGTTATGGCCAAATGTGACCCATAAGCAGGATTTGCCCATAGAAACGGTAATGTTTCAGATGTTCAGGGAAATAACGCCTAATGCAGATTTGAAGCTAATCGTCAGAAATAAGGAACTCAAAAGGGAAATTTTGAATAAGGCAAAGCAGCAAAACCTGGATACTTCCCGCATTTCCTTCCTTGTTTTTCCTTTCCAGGAATTCTGGAGCAGGGATATGGGGCCGCGGTTTTTAGTTAATGCCCAAGGCGAAAAAGCAATGGCCGATTTTAGTTTCAATGCCTGGAGTTATGCCTCTGAAAAGGATTCCCTGGCTAGGCTGGATGAGAAACTGGATGAAAAAATTGCTTCTTTTATGAAGATTCCTGTAAAATCATCTCATTTGATTGTTGAAGGTGGGGATAATGAAATAAATAGCCAGGGAGTCCTTATGTTAACTGAAAGTGTGCAGTTTCTGAGAAACCCTCAGCGCACTAAAAAAGAAATAGAGGAAGAATACAGAAAAACGATTGGTGCTACTTCGTTTATCTGGTTTAAAAAAGGTCTCAGAGATGACGATTTTACCCTTCATGGACCCTTGATTTCAAGTGATGGAGATTCCCTTTTCACCTGCCTGACTACAAACGGACATGTGGATGAATATGCCCGGTTCGTAAATGATTCTACTATTTTAATGGCTAAAGGAAATGTGACAAGTGAAAATCCAGTTGAAAAGGAAACGGCCTTGCGGTTAACTGAAAATCTTGCCATTGCAAAAAACAGCCGACGGGCAGGTGGCAAGCCTTTTAATATTCTTTTTTTACCTTTGGTACCCGCCCTTGTTTCTACAATGAAAAAAGGTGACGGAACTTATGATATGTTGCAGACCCTGCCTTTCAGCTCAGGGATAACTTATGGCTTAAATGACAGACCTGAAAAAATGATAGCCGCTGCAAGTTACCTGAATTTTGTTATAATTAATAAACTGGTTCTTGTACCTGAATATGGTGTTGAAACAGATAAACCAGCTATGGAAACCTTTAAAAAGGCTTTTCCCGATAAAAAAATAGTATCCATTAACCCTTTAGCCTTAAACTGGGGTGGAGGTGGCATGCATTGTATCACTCAAAATGAACCTTTCTGACGATGTTAAAAAAAGAAATGAAGCTGGCATTGATTCAATCTGCCTGCGGTCCCGATGTTCAGGAAAACGAAGACAGAACATTGGAACAAATTGAAATCGCTGCTGCACAAGGAGCAAATATTGTTTGCTTGCAGGAATTATTTAATGCTATTTATTTTTGTCAGTATGTGGATGTACGAAGCTACAAATATGCCCAGACTTTCCCCAACAGCTCTACAGATAAACTTCAGATGGCAGCGAAAAGACTGGGCATCGTGCTGGTAGTTCCCTTTTTTGAAGAAGCCTTACCCGGCGTTTATTTCAATTCGGCCGTGGTTTATGACAGCGATGGTACTTATCTGGGGAAATACAGGAAAAATCATATTCCGGAGGGCCCGCAATATCTCGAGAAATATTATTTTACTCCAGGAGATCTGGGTTATCCCATCTTTAATACCCGATTTGGTGTCATTGGTGTGGGTATCTGCTGGGATCAGTGGTTTCCGGAAGTAGCCAGAATTTTAGCCTTACAGGGTGCGGAAATATTGTTGTACCCTACCGCTATTGGATCAGAACCCGATCGGCCTGATTTCGATTCTTCAGAGCCCTGGCGAACCATCATCCGCTCCCATGCCATAGCCAATAATGTTTTTGTTGGGGCTGTGAACAGAACAGGCATTGAAACAGATATGTCATTTTATGGAAAAAGTTTTATTGCTAATCCCTTTGGTGACATACTAGCCAGTGCCGGTGGTCATGATGAAATCATCATGGCTAACTGTGATTTGTCCGAGATTCGTGCCTCCCGGGAGTTACTCCAGTTTTTCAGGGACCGGAGAATTGATACCTATCAGCCCCTTTTGAAAAGAATCTGACCAGTATAAGATGAAAAACTAAAAAATCTGTTATAAACAACCTAAAGGAAATATCCTTCGCAATATTTTTATTGTTATTTTTAAAGCAAAGTATTCAATAATTATATCAATAGGGGGATAATATGTTAAAAAATTTAATTTGGTTCGTTTTTTTAGGGTACTCCCAACTGGTAACAGCTAAAACCTGTATTCCAAATCCAGTGTTATTTTTTCATGTAACAACCCTGAATGGTTTACTTTCAAATGATGTGCGAACCATTACACAGGACGGGGAAGGATATTGGTGGATTGGCACTGATAACGGTCTTCAACGTTTTGATGGTCAAAACTTTATAAACTTCAGACACGAAGAGGGAAATCCAGGCTCTCTTCCCAGTGATCGTATTTTTTCTGTTTTTTCGGACTCCAAAGGTCGGTTATGGGTTGCTACTGTCAAAGGATTATGTCGGTATCTGCCTGAAAAAGGCACCTTTAAAAGATATGAATTAATAGCCAATAAAAATATCCTTAGTTTTCCTGTAAGAATATTTGAAGATTTGGCTGGTGATTTATGGTTAAGCCATTTCCAGTCAAACCTATTATATCGCCTGAAATCAAAGGGCTCTGCCTGGGAAATAATAAATTTACCGAAAGGGGTGACTACTTTTGGCGCAATTGGACAAAATAAACAAACAGGTGAAATAATCAGTACTTTTCGGAATGCAAACGGTGACCTGTTTTTAGCTATTATAAAAGATGATAAGCAATATTTTGATTTGCTGCCTGTCAACCTTCATCCAAGATTGTCCAGGATGCAGAATTTTATAGTAGATAACCATAATAATCTCTTTGGAACTCAAGTGCTGGCAAATGAGCAAAGAGATGATATCATCCGAGTAAACCTATCGGATCGTTCCCGTTTTAATTACCCTGTTTATGATGCAAGAACACCTTTACACCTGGGAAAAGATGGCCGTGTTTGGTTTTTTTCTATGAATAGGGGTGTTTATGGGTTTTTAAATGGAAATTCGGTTACAAATTATTGCTGGCCGGAAAGGAGTCTTGATCCAAAACCTATTACAGCCAGTATTGAAAATACTTTTGAAGATAAAGAGGGAAATATTTGGCTATTAACAAATAATGGACTTTATGTTTTTAATCCCTATCAGAAGGGCATCTCAAAAATAAAGGAACTGGAAGGAGAAACCGGTAATATAAAGATTTCCGAAGTTCTTTCCCTGTATCAGTCAGGCAATCAACAGATCTGGATTGGTACTTACTTTAAAGGAACGTATCTGCTGGACAGAAACCTTCGGTTAAAAGAACGATTTTATTTAAATCTGCCTGAAAATTACAAAGAACCTTCCAGTACAAGTCTGGATAATTTCAATTCCATCTGGGTTTTTCATGAAGATAAATCAGGAAATATATGGGCTGGCGGACAATTAGGGGTGTTAATGAAATTTTCTCCAGAGGGTAAACTATTATGGAAACAGGCGGGTCAATATTTTAATTACCAAACTATCCGGTCAATGGCCGAAGACATAAATGGAAATCTATGGATAGGTACTCATGGTGGATTGTTATATACATTTAACCCTGCTGATTTAAGTTCGGAATTAGTATTAGATCGATCCATTGAAGCAGGTGGGAACTACAGGCTACTTCAGATCATACCCGAAAACGCAGAAAGGCTTTGGCTGGTATATAAAGATCAACTGATTTGCTGGGATACAAAAACTAATAAACCTCTAAGACCAGTAATGCAGTCAAACAAAAATAAATTAGTTGAATTGAAAGATGAAGTTATCAATGGGGCAATACCCTGGAACAAAGACTCCCTTTTCGTTTATGGATTTTATCCCTATTGGTTTGAAAAATCCACCCAAACCTATACCAAGATAGCTGGCTTTTCAAAACTACCAAGAGATGAAATTATGTTTGCCTTTAAACATAAGGATGAATTGTGGCTGGATCAGAAAGGGTTGTTGGTAAAGTGGCATGTGAAAAATCATCAGGTAATTGCTTATGATGCATTGGATGGCTGGGCCTCTGATCCGCTGGAATTGAATAACACTGCAACCCAACTTTTAGATGGTCGGATTATTGCCAGTTTGTACCGAGAAGGTCTTGGTGTTTTTGATCCGGAGGAGATGACAAAAAAGAACACCATGCCACCATCGATATTGATACATTCAATACAAACAAAAAACCGAAATATATTATTTAAGTCCAATAGTGATGAGGTATATTCATTAAAATTGCCTTATGATGAAAACAATCTGACCATTCTTTATGCTTGTCCTACCTGGTTACAAAGGCAACATTTACAATTTAGTTACACCTTGCGGATGGATGAGAATAACTGGATTGATAATGGAAATAAGCGTTCCATAAATCTGGCTGGACTGTCACCGGGCCGATATCAACTGCATATTAAGGCAACCAATAAATTTGGACTATCAACGGAAAAGCCTGCAGTCATTTCCTTGCATATTTTACCACCCTGGTATCTGAGTTTGCCCGCCTGGCTGGTGTATTTAATTATGGCTGTTTATCTTGGTTATCAGCTCTATCATTTTCTATTGGGTAGAAAATTAGTACTGGCTGAGATGGCAAAAATAAAGGAAATGGATGCCTTTAAATCTTCCTTTTATACCAATATAACCCATGAATTCAGGACACCCTTAACCATTATTCAGGGCATGGCCAGCCAGATTAAAGAAGCACCAGATAAATATCTTCATACTGGCATAGAAATGATTCTTCGCAATGGGGAAAGACTCCTGCAATTGATCAATCAGATACTGGACTTATCAAAACTGGATGCGGGACAAATTAAATATGCACCCAAGCCAGGAAATATCATCTCCTTCCTTCATTACTTTCTGGAAAATTATCAATGGATGGCCCAATCAAAAGATATTGATTTTTCATTTTCTTCTGATTTTGGATATTTGACTGCGTGCCCGACGAATGTCGGTACAGGGATGCGCGCGTCTGTCATGCTTCATCTCCCAGTCCTTGTAATAACAAAACAGATAAACAGGGTCCTGCAGGCCGTTTCAAAATTAAGCCTGACAGCAAGAGGATTTTACGGTGAAGGCACGCAGGCCAGCGGGAACTTTTT
>Ga0172367_10005361_pt1 | contig 15538 bp, 13 predicted proteins | sample Lak10m_FD_114542 | JGI IMG/M metagenome (GOLD analysis project Ga0172367, IMG submission 114542) | Freshwater microbial communities from Kabuno Bay, South-Kivu, Congo - kab_022012_10m | ecosystem: Environmental > Aquatic > Freshwater > Lake | place: Democratic Republic of the Congo: South-Kivu... | reverse complement strand
TATAATGGTATTTAAGGAACTTAATGATATTTAAGGAACTTATAATGGTATTTAAGGAACTTAATGATATTTAAGGAACTTAATGATATTTAAGGAACTTAATGATATTTAAGGAACTCAATGGTATTTAAGGAACTTAATGATATTTAAGGAACTTAATGATATTTAAGGAACTTAATGATATTTAAGGAACTTAATGATATTTAAAGAACTTAATGATATTTAAGGAACTTAATGATATTTAAGGAACTTAATGATATTTAAGGAACTTAATGATATTTAAGGAACTTAATGATATTTAAGGAACTTTATAATGGTATAAATATAATAATTAAAGCAATAAATATTAAAAAGAATCCAATTAGAGTTTTTAGATTTATTGAATCTTGTAAAATTAAATAAGAAAATATAATTGTTATAATAGGTGATAATGATATAGTCAATGACATAATATTAGCATTAACGTGATTTTCTAATGCATATATGTATAAAATATTTGCTATATATACAGAAAAAAACGATATAGTTATTAAATAAGGTATATAATTTATATGTAAATGTAAATCTTTATAAATAATATGATTTTTATATAAAATAATATAAATAATACTTGAAAATAAATAGACAAAAGCCTGAATAAAAATAATGATATAAGGAGGGATTTTCTTTTGAAGAATAACTTTAAATAATACTGGCGATAGTCCCCATATAAATGCTATAAAAAATATTATATATAAATAATAATTCATTATTTTTTAATAATCTAATAATCTAATTCATTATTAGATTATTAAAAAATTGATTGATAAATAATTATTTAGATTAATATTAAGAATGTCTATCACACTTGATGATATTTATCACGATTATGATAAAAACGATAAACTACCAGTATCAATAAATAAACAAGGAAATAATAAAATCAGTAAATATCGAATAATAGATAATTATGATGATAATATAAGAAAAATAAAGAAGAATATAATTGAAAATCTAAAAACCAAACATTATATTAAAATAGGCGAAAAATGTCCTATATGTTATGAAGCTATTTATAATAGAAAAAATGCATTTTTAACTGATTGTGGTCATTCATTTCATTATGATTGTATTATCGAATATGATTATAAAAATAGTTTTAATTCTATTGGTGTATATTGTCCTATTTGCAGACAAGATATGGGAGATTATAATGATTTTAAAGAAATAAATAATTCAAAAATGACAATACTTGACGAATTGTTTAATTTTGAATGTAATATTAAAAATAAATTACCAAAAATATGTTATAATTTAAAGAAAAATAAATATAATGCACATTTCTATATTTTAGAATATAATAATTGTTCTTATTGCAAATTATAAGAATAATAATTATTTTTTGATTTCCATATTATTAATGTTAAGTTTTTTTTTATAATTATTTTAGATTTTTTATTTATATCAATTGAATCATATTTATTTTTCCATATTGTTAATCTTTCTATTAATGATGATAAACTTTTATTTGATGGATAAAAATTAAATAATTTAAATATACCATATTTCCAATATAAAATACTTAAATTAAGTTGTTTTAATGGTTTTGAATCATTTTCTTTAAAATCTTCAATGGCTATATTAAGATTTAAATGTAAATCAGAAAGAATATTGCTAACATTAAACAATCCATCGATAATTCTATTATCCCATTTTTCTAATATAGGCAAAACTGATGTTCTTATTTTACCTCTTTGACTCCATTCGGGTGTTGAGTTTTTTAAATAAGGCAAATTATGTGTTTTTGCATAATTATAAATATCTATTTTATTAATATTAATTAATGGTCTATAAAATTGAATATCATCAATAATTGTCAATAATTCAATTCCTTTTAAATTATTATATTTATTTTTGTATGAAATATTTGTTAAAATATTCTCAAAACAATCATCCTTATTATGTCCTAAAATAACTATTGGTTTTTTATTACTTTCATTTAAATTATAAGCTGCTTTATATGTATTATAACGCACTCGTTTTGTATAACTTTCATAAACATCTCTTAAATCATTATTAATACACGGTTGTCTTTTAATTTCATATATAGTTCTTACATATAATTTAACATTAATTGTTTTACAAAATGATTTTAAAAACTTAACTTCCTCATTAGTTTCTGCTCTATTATTATAATTAATATGAACTGCAATTATATTAGTTGTTAATTGTGATAAAATAAATAAACAAGAAATGGAATCAACACCACCTGATAAACTAACTATTATTAATTCATTTAAAGGTAATAAAGAAAAATCCCCAATTTTATTATTTTCATTAAATGAATTAATAATTGATTCTGTTGGATTATTATCTAAAATAGATTTATCAAAATAATAATCATCATTATCATCATCTAATATTTCATCAAAAAAAGCTCTATTGTAAGTTGCTTTAATAAATTGTTTTGATTGAGGCATTCTTTTCCATCCTTCTTTCATAGCAAATAATAAATGTTCGCGTTTATTTGTATGTCTAAATACGAGCATATAAAACATCCAATCATAGTAATTTAAATTATTAATAAAATCATCATTTTTATATAACAATGCAATTTCTAATGCTTTATTATTAAAATAATTTATAATATGATTTGAATATTCATTTCTATAAAAATGTCTCGTTAATTGATCATAAATAATAATACCAATTATTGGTTGCTTATTTTTATTATAATCATATTCATCTATTAAATATCCATAATTATGCGATAAATAATTATCATTAATTTCATTTTTACAAAACCAATATTTATTTCTTGACATCCAATCATCATAAAATTGTTCCATTTTACAATTTGATATAATTAAATTATTTTTATATATATATATATATATAGACATAATGCCAAAGTTTATATTTACTAAAAACCATTTAGATATATTGAATAATATATGTAATAAAAAAAAAGAAGAAGATATTAATCTTAATACATTAAAAGCAATATTGAACGTTTATTATAGCAAATATCCAAATCAAAATGAACAAGCTTCGATTTTAAAATTAAAAAAAGAAGAATTGCGAAATAAAATAATTGAAGTTTTTTGTAAAAACTTTGATAAATTAAAAACAATAGCTACTAATACAGCTATAACTACAGGAGTTAAATCACCTCAAAATAATATGACAAATAACATTATTAAATTAATTGCTACGTGTAATGGAAATAAGGATAATCGTATTTCATATACAGCATTAGTAGCATTATGGAACTCAATATTTATTTCTAAAAAAGAACTTGTTTCAATAGGTGAAAACCATACTTTTGAAACATTTTATAAATATATGAAAAAAATATGCGATAGTTATGAATTAGTAAAAGTAATAATTACCAATATAAAGGATGTTAAACGAAAAGAAAATTTTTCAAGACTTCTTAATAATTTTTATCCTATTATAAATGATCAACAAAAATGTAAAGTAGAATATAGTAAATCAATTGGTAAAAATATACTTGATTTATTTATGTTTTATAATACAAACAATTTATTTTATGATGAAAATAAAAATATTACAACAATGAATCCAACAGATGCTTATAATTTTATTTTAGGTAAATTATGTAATGCTATAGGTAATGGTAATGGTAATGGTAATGAACCAAAAGTAGGGGTTAAAACACCTCCAAAGGTAGTTAAAAAGCCGATTGTTAAACCTTCATCATCAAGTAGTATATCATCAAATAAAATTGAATTAAAAGTAAATGCTGTTGATACTAAATATGTAAATGAATTAAAAAAGAAAATAACTTCTTTTGAAAATAATGAATATAATATAAAGAAACTTGAAGAAGATATTAAAAAAGATGATTTTGTTAAATCTGCAATAGAAGCTCATATTAAAGCATTAGAATATAAACATCAAAATTATACAAAATTGGATAAAATTGATTGGACTGGTTTTGAACAAGAAGAAAAGAAAGGATTTTCTGTTAATATGAATGAAATAATTAAAAAGATGATTACATCAATTAATGAAAAATTAAAAGAAGTTAAAAAAATGACGATAGAAGATAAACGATATGAATTGATGAATATTTTATATAATGAAGATAATGGGCTTGTTACCGTTAAGGGTACAAGCAGAGAGAATATTAAAATAGGTTTAATTAAAAATATTTATATGTTTTTCAAATATCCTTTATTCTTCTTTAAAGGGTTTAATAATTTTATGATTACTGGTGGTGCAGGTAGTGGAAAAACTAAATTGGCATCCGTAATTGGATATATGATGAACAATTTAGGAATATTAGCAACACAAAAAATTGCTATTATTACAAAACAAAATCTTGTTGCAGAATATATGGGTCAATCAGCACCAAAAACAAGAAACTTATTAGCCAATTCTCTTGAAGGTGTTGTTTTTCTTGATGAAGCTTATACATTAACACCGTGCGAAAAAGGAAAAGCAGATTCGTTTGCAGAAGAAGCCGTTGGTGAATTGATTAATTTTATTGATAAGTTCATCGGATGTATGGTGCTTATTGTTGCTGGTTATAAAGATAAAATGAATGATTGTTTTTTGAAGTTTAATGAAGGTATGTCGCGACGATTTCCAAAAGTATTAGATTTATTACCATATAGTTCAAATGATATGTATAAGATTCTCGAGATTTTTCTTAATGATAGTATTAGTGTTTCTAAAATCTTTACAAAAAAACAACGAGAGTTTATGAAATCTATTATTTCTTCTTTAAATGATAAACAAGTTTTTAATAATCAAGCAGGTGATATGCTTAATTTAAGTAAAATAATAGCAGAAGATGCTATTTTATTTAGTGAAAAATATAATAATGAAATGATTGTATATTCATTTAAAAAGTTTTGTATAGGTAAAAATATAGCAATTGATTTTTAATAATTATAAAAAAATGAATTATTATTGTTTGTATTAGGATAATAATTATAAATGTATAAGTTATTTATATCAAATATACCATTATATATATCAAAGCCAAATAATAGCGAAATTGATGTTAATAAAATGAGATTATGGTTAAAGCAATGTGATAATGAGATTAAAGAGATTGCTACTGAGTTAATATTCATAACTAAATATATATCTTATAATACATTTTTAACAGAATTGTTTAAATCAGTTGATGAAATGTTAGAAAGATATAAGCTATCAAATATAAATGTATTGCAATTTTATTTATCAAATAACAATGATGAAAATTATATTTATAAATCAGGATTTTGGGTTGTTAATCATATTAAAGCATATATACAATTATATGTAAATCCATATATTAAAACTAAGTTTAAAATAATTATTGAAAATAATATTAAAAACCTTGATTTATATATACCAATTATAATCGCAGATGATGCAAGTTATTCTGGTTCGCAAATATCAATATATATTGAAGATTTTGCAAATAAAACTTGTAATATATTTATATTAATACCATTCATATCAAAAAAAGCGATTAAAATGATAAATATTGCATTTAAAGAAAATAAAATAAATGGTGGTATTTATTTTAACGAAATAAGTTATTTTATTATGATGCCTATTCACGAGTTAATGGAAGAGGAAAAAATTATAAAATTATTTAAATATTATTCTATTAATGGAACTAATATAAATCAATATCCTATTTATTTCGATCATAAAGTTGCAGATAGTTATTCATCATTTCCATTAATATATTCATATGGTATAATTCCAAATAAAAAAAATCAAAATATAATATTTTCTTGTAAAACTAAAAATATACCTTTAAAAATAAGATTTAATGAATTGGATAAAATAGTTTTTCTTAAAAATTGTTCTAATATAATAAATACTTCATTTGATATTAATAAACCTTTATATCCTCAACAACCATATAAACCAAACTTTATATTTGATTATTATAGTTATAATAATAAAATAATAAATTATAAATAGGTGTAGATGATTGTTTTATTATTATCAATTTATAATTATTGATATATATTTTTCTATTTATAAACATCCATATTATAAATAAAAGAAATAATAATAATGTTATTTGTATATCATAATCATTATTTTTTTCAACATAAATTAAATAATAGAGTGGCAATATTTTTATAAAAAAATTAACAATTATAAAATCAAATAATACAAATAAATTATATGATGTTTTATTTTTAATATATTTATAAATCAAATATAAATATAAAAATATGTTATATATCAATCCTATTATTAGAGCAAATAATGGTGAATATAAAATAATTTTATAATAGTATAAGATAAACCAAACAAATATCCAATACGAAAAAACAAAATCAAAACGATATTTATCTTCCATTATTTATAATTATACATATTTTTCGTGTACTAAACCTTTACTAATACAATCTTTAATATTCCAATTAATATCTTTTTTTAAAATTACCTTCAATTCTTCTTTTGTAAGATTTGTATTTGCTACATATATTTTAATTATATGATTCATCAATTTCTTTAAATTGGTATATTCATCATCAATTTCTGTCATTTTTCCCCACATTCCACTTCTCAATTCGTGAATCAACATATAAGCATTTTCACACATATATCGTTTTTCACCTGCTAATGAAATTAAAGTTCCCGCAGATGCAACATAACCATCAATTATTGTATATACGGGAACAGATAATGATTTTATACAATCAATAATAGACATTGCAGAATAAATTGTTCCTCCATCAGTTGTTAAATGCAAATAAATAGGTTGTTTTTCTATTCTTAATGTAATAGATAAAATATTTATTTTATTTGCAACTTCTCTCAGTTCTTTATTTAATTCAAAAGCAGTATCTGGATTTATATCATTATTAAAATAAATATGGTAAAAATTGCTATAAATATAACTATTTACATTTTTTGGAAATATAAATGGTAATTTGGCAATATTATCATTGCCATCATCACTATCATCATCCTTGTTTTTTGATGAAGATGATAATGATTTATTTTTTTTCTCTCCCCAATAAGAACGCTTCATTAATAATTATAAGTAATTATTTGCTTATATAAATATTTTATTTTTTGAATTAAAAAAAATAAAAATCATATTTTAATTTAGAAAAATGAGCCAGTCTATAGATTCTATGTTAGGTATTATAAATAATGCTAATCAAACAGCAACTATAGTTGATTCGCAACGTAATATATCAGATAACTTACGTGCTGCATCGGAACGTAATATAAATGCGTTAATGCAAACTATTGCTTCTGATAATCAAAAAACAGAAAACTTAATGCAGATGAATAATTCATTTGCTAATCAAAACTTATTAATTTTAGGTGCTTCATTAAAAGATTTAATACAATCAACTGGTAATATTCAATTATCATCAACTGAACGTAATGGAGCAAATGCTGTTAGTGCTGTAGATAGAGTTGGTTCTATGTTAAGTCATTCACTTGAACGCGTAGGAGGTGATAATATTAATGCAACTGATAGAAATGGTGCTGCTAATTTAATAGCAAGTGAGAGAATTGGAAATAATTTATCATCATTATTAAATTAAAATAATAATCTTCTCAATACAAGCATAAGAGATTCTCAAGTTTTATCAGAACGCAATTTTGGAGAAACTAAATTATTTAATTCTACTCAACATCAAGCATTAGAACGCAGAGTTGGCGATTATCATTTACAAAATGAACGCAATTTTGGCAATTTAAATACAGACTTACTTAAAATTGAAAATAGTCTTGGACGATTAGCCGATAATCATCACAATTCTTCAATGATAGAATTACTTAAAGTTCACGCTTCTTTAGATAAAAGCATTGATAGAAGCGAAAATAATATAACACGTCAAGCTTCTGATAATTATGCCAATATTCAAATAGAAGCTGCTAAAAATAAAGCAGCATTAGAACAAAAAATGACAGAATTGAGCAATGATATTAAAGTTTCTATACTCAAAGATAATAATGATACTCGTTCATTAATTAATTCATATAATAATGATAATGTTCGCAATGATTTACAATCTGAAAAAATAATACACGCTTTACATCATCATTATAATCATCATCACGATCATCATCGTGATAGAGATCATCGTGATCATCATAATCATTATTATCCGCCTTTTTTTCCCTATTCTGGATTTCCATTACAATCATTTCAACAAGGACAAGGACAGGGGCAAGGACATAGCTAAAAACAAAATAATAAATTATTATATAACTTGTAATATTTATTATAATGAAAATATTTATAATTATATAACTTCAAATACTACTATTTCCAATTTATTTAATTCATATATTACATCAAATGAACAATATATATCATCTAATTTAATTTCATCAAATTTAATTAATTCAAATGTTATTAATTCAAATGTAATTACATCCAATTTAATTACTTCTAATTTAATTTCATCTAATTTAATTTCATCAAATTTAATTAATTCAAATGTTATTACTTCTAATTTAATTTCATCAAATGTTATTAATTCAAATGTTATTAATTCAAATGTTATCAATTCAAATGTTATTACTTCTAATTTAATTACTTCTAATTTAATTACTTCCAATTTAATTACATCTAATGTTATTACTTCTAATTTAATTACTTCTAATGTTATTACTTCTAATTTAATTACTTCTAATTTAATTACTTCCAATTTAATTACATCTAATGTTATTACTTCTAATTTAATTACTTCTAATGTTATTACATCTAATTTTTATAAATCTTAATAATTATTATTATTAATTAAAAAATAAAGATTATTTTTTGATAATAAAACCGGAATCGGTGATAATACTTATATCAATATTCCATTTAATTTGATTTCTTTTTTCCCAAATATCATATGATTCTTTAATATGTTCTTTTAATTCTTCGTCATTTATTTTTTTTACTTTTTTTAAATGTTCGTGTATTTTTGATATTTCTTTTGTTTTTTTTGAATGTCCGTAATGAGTTGAATAATGACACATTCTACATAATGCAATAATTCTTATTAATTTTTGTGTTTTTGTTTCATAATCATAAATCCAACGTTCGTGAGCTTCTAAATATTTAAATCTTTTAATACCGCAACATTCGCATCTATGACCCGTCCTTTCATATATATGATGTCTTATTAGATTCCAATCACTATCATTAAAAATACTTCTTACATTTTTAAAATAGCTTGTTTTTGGAATCATATCTATATATAAATTATTACCACCAATTGTTCTATCTTCGCCAATTATTTCTATTTGTTTATAAGATTCATATAATTTGCACAATTCATTATTTTTATCTTCACAAAACCATTTTTTACAATTTTTATCCCAAATAGCACCATATTCTTTAGCTATTTTTTTATTAGAATAAGGGATATTTAAATAAATAACCATTAATAATTTGCTTTTATTATTTATTTATTTTTTATATTTATTTTTCAGCTTTTTTTCTTTCCTTTTCTGCTTTCTTATTTTCTTTTTCTAAATCTTTTTCAGTTTTCTTTCTATCTTTTTCTGCCTGTTTTTGAGCCTTCTTTGCTTCTTTTGCTTTTTCTTTTAATATCTTTTCTTCTTCTTTTAATATAATCATAATTTCTTTAACAAAATCTTTAACTATATTTTCTGTTTTTTTCTTTTTAGGTTTTTCTTCATCTTCATCAATAAAATCATCATCATTATAACTATCTTCGCTTTCACTATCACTATTACTATCTGTGCTATTGCTACTACTTTTTTTGCCTTTTTTCTTTTTATTTTTCTTGTTCATACAAGTTTCAAATGCTTCTTCTTGTGAAATAATTAAATCTTTATTACTATTAACGGTTTTTTTAAGATTGTTAATAATAGTTTTAGAATGTTCTAAATCAATTTGAATATAATCTTTAATATCTTCAAAGAAATAACTATAAATATTATTAGAAGTATCTTTAACACTCATATTAACATCTTTAATATAAATAACTGGATAAGCAAATTGTCTTACATCTTTTTCTCTATTTAAATATGAAATATAACCTGATATTTTATCTAAAAACTCTTTGTTTTTATCTTTTTTAAATAAATAATTCTCATCTAAATAATAATCCTTAAACTCTTTAAAATCTTCTATAAAGTAATCATCTTCTTTTAATAAATTAAGAAGTTTAAATAATTGCATTGGGTCTGATGTATATGGTGTTGCAGTCATTAATAATAATTTGCAACTTTCTTCTTTCGAAGTTTTATAAGAATTATAAATTGCTTTTTTAAGGGTTTTAATGTTCGGACGTTCATTTGCAGGTGTATCTTCTGCGAATAATTTATGTGCTTCATCAATAATAATTAAAGTTTTTTTAAGCGGATCAGATTTTCCATTACGTTTTACTAAACTATTATAAAAACTATTTTTACCATCAATTAAATTAGAAAACTGTTTATAACTAATAGGAACTATCCATTTGTCATCAAGATATTTAAGAGGGTTTTTTACTATATCGGGAATAAAAACGCCTTTTTCAAGTTTTTCTTTTATAGTCGCTGAGCATACCTGATTATACATATTTTTCCAAATATCTGGTTTTAATGTATGTCTCGTTACCCATAAAATAGTATAATCATCTTTTTCAAATGAGTTAGATGCTGTAGCAATAGCTGAACAAGTTTTACCAGTACCCACAGAATGCCAAAACAATATTCCTTTATATGCACTTTTAGAAGTAAAAAAATTGCTTACAAAAGCTTGGCTATTACTTAAGGTAACAATTCTATTATTATTCACTGCTTCAGCGGGTGTTATGCATTTATTTTCAAAAACTAAATTAGACCATTTATAATCTTTAAAAAACTTACGTGTATATTTTCTCATATCAATGAAATCTAATTTTTTAACTAATATTTCGCTCATTGGTTTTACTTTTCGAATATCAATAAAATGATGTGTTTTTTTATTAATGTTATTTTTAATGTTATTTTTAAAAACAGGTTTAAATAGCTTTTGTCTATTAACGCCTCCAAAATTAAACTTTGCTTTTTTTAACAAATCAAACTCATTGTTTTTATTTTTATCTAATGATGAATATTCGTCTTTTAATTTAAAAGGTTCTAATTCATTATATTTGCTATAAATATTTTTAACATTTAAATCATCTTCCTTTTCATTTCCAAACTCGTGAATAGCTTTATTTATTTCATAATCAACTGCTCCAAATCTACATATATTTTCAAGTTCCGCTGCAAAATATAATTTTTTAATATCTATTTTTCCTTCTTTTAAAAATAATGAAAATGCATCTTTTTCTCCATATTTCTCTTCCATCTGTTTATTTAATAATAATTTGTATTTAAAGACGTGTAATGCCCATCCAAGTTCTGGATTAAACTCCAACCCTTTTTGACCACAAAAACGTGTTCCTCTGCCTATTGCCTGTTTTTCATCAGACGGTGTTAATAAATCATCAAAAATATGAACGTATTTAACATCATATACATCAATTCCTTCCTTAAATCCCTGATCAATTAATAGATATCTAATATTTTCACCATAAATATTATCAGGTCTCTTATTAAAAATCTTTAATATTTCATTTCTTAATTTAACTGGAAATGGTTTATTATAAATAGCGACACTTGATAATAAAGCAAAATTATTATCATTTTCTGATATTTTTATTTTAAAATGATCATCATAAATATTATTCATACCATAAGCCTTAAATGCTGCAGCTACAAGTTTAATACCTGCAAGCGAATTGCGTAAATCGCTATATATGATATGCTTAAACTTTTTGCCATATTTTTTAAAATCATTCTCATCTAATTCTTTTATATATTGAATTAAATTATATAATTTAGGAGAAGATATTTGCAATTCTTGTATTATTCTCGTTGGATCAAATGTTTTTTTATCAAACTTAAAAAAATCTTTATAATTACTATTATTGATTGTTTTTCTTATACATTCAGCTTTTGTATTAAAACTCATCGATTGTAATTATGATTCTAATATAATTAATGAAAAAATAAAAATATTTTAATTATTTTTAATTATTTTGATTTCTTCCATTAAATTATCTGAAGGTGTTTCTAATATTAATGTAATATTGTCATTTACTTTTTTCATCATTGTCGTAAATCTTTTTATTTCATTAATATCTATAAATCCATTTTTATTTAATATAGTTTCGTGTCTATCTAAATTACTACCTTTAGGATTTTTACTATTATTAATATGGATAACAGCAACATCATTTAAATTATTATTTTTTTCTGTTAGCATAAATACTTCATTTAAATGATAATTAGCTGCCCAAATATGACACGTATCAATACAAATCTTTATATATCTTTTTTGAATATTCGTGAAGGTATTATAAAAGTCAAGAAAATCTTCATATTTAAATAAAAGTTCTGTTCCTTGACCCGAAGACGTTTCTAAAATTATTTTTGAGTTCAATTTTCTTTCAATAATTTCATTTATAATAAAATCTAATGATTTTTTCATATTTATCAATCCAATCTCGCTCGAATTATTTGTATAACGACCACAATGAATAACACATCCAATTGCACCAATAGAATGTGCTATTTGTAATTCGTGTATTATAAGTTTTATCCAATAACATTCATTTATATCAATTTGACGTTTATTTATAATAAAACTATTAGCAATATTAATTGTATAGGGACTATGAATTACCAATGAAAAATTATTTTTATTTATATAAGTCTTTATATCATTTAAGTTTTTGCCAAAATAATTTTCATTTATAGATGTTATTTTTGTGCTTCTTGGATTAGAAGCAAATATTTGTAATGCATTTCCGTTATTATTTTTAATTACATTCATCGTATCAATTAAAGTTTTACTGCGTGATATATGACCTCCAATAAAAACCATTGTTAATTATGATTTATAAAAAATATTCAATTTTTATTATATAAATCTTAAAAATAATTTTTAAATATAATAATAAGTATTTATTATGTCTGGAAGTAGTTCTTTAAAAATTATTTCAAAAGCATTAAATATTGATAAATCAACAACATTAAATACTGGTATTGGCGGATATTATAAAATTATAGATACCGGTACTCGCCCATATCCTTCAAAGCATTATACATCTATTACAACTGAAAGCGATAGTTTTTTAAATGGTAAAAGTTGTAAAAATATAATTTTTACTTTAAATAACGATAATATTGATTATGGTAGTGGTTCTTATAGTATTTTTTATACTCCATATATCAATAATAGTTTAAATAATCCATATAGATTATTTGATTTTGATATTACTGATAGCACAACAAATAGTGCTTTTTTTGGAAATAAATATGATTTATCTACTGGTAATTATACTGGAACTAATTATTTAGTTGAAAGTACTTATAAAGGCGAATGGCTTGCAATTAAATTAGAAGTTCCCATAAAATTATCAAATTATAAGATTTATAGATTAAGCAATTTTCCTTCTCGTTCTCCAAAATCTTTTAAGGTTTATGCATCATCTGATGGTATAAGCTGGACGATTATTGATACAGTCAGCAACTTAAGTTCATCTGAATATATAAATAATATTTATACAAAATCAATTAACATTAGTAATTATTATTATTATTATGCTATTAATATTAATGCAGTTTATGCTAATAATGAAACTTATTGCAATTTTATTGAATGGGTTTTAAATGCTATTGAAGGCGTTAATACATATATTCCTGTTTATGGTTATGACAATAATAATGGCAATTATTCATATAATGCTAAACTTACAGTTACGAATAATCCTTTATCTTGGAAAACAGCTATTTTTAAGAATATAAATAGCGATTATGTTTCTATTGGTTTATATGATTTGAATAATAACAGTAATCCATATATTGGTGCTATTGATAAAAACAGTGATGTATTTAAAGACTTATATATAAATAACTTAGGTATTTCAAGTCAGCCTGCAAATCTTATCGGAAATGTTATTATTAATGGTAAAACTACTATTGGCAATAGTTCCAATTCAGTAGATAATAATTTTTTAATTGATATTTATTCTAAATCAAATAATGATTTGGCTTTATTTAGAAACTCTAACACTTATTTATCATTTTCTGTTTTAAATAATTCTAACTTTACTATGAATACATCTACAAATCAAATATATATAAATCCTAATATTCATACTACTCGTATTTTTACCAATGATATAATTATTGGTAGTAATAATATTCCTGATACTAAACTTCTTATAAACGGCAATTCTATTTTTAATGGAACTATTATTATTGGAAATAATTCTAATGTTTTATCAAATACTTCTAATTATTCATTATTTGTTCAATCTAATGTTTATTTTAATAGCAATTTATATGTTGGTGGAATTATTAATGGCGACGCAAGTGGTTTAAGTAATATTAGTTTATCTGCTTTAAACTTTAATAACAGTACTACAAATAAAATTGGAGCAAATATTATTGATATTGCTTCTGATTCTGCAATTGCTGTTAATAATAATAATCAACTATTTTTTAATTATGATGATACTAAATTACAAATTAATAATGATAATAAATTAACAATTATTGATAGTGCTATTCAAACAAACCCAACTTTTTGGTTATCTGCTGACCCTGATGCTGAACCTGTTGATGTTCAGAAGGTTTATTTTAATCAAGGTACAAGTTATGTAGGTATCAATAACGATAATCCTAAAAGTTGTTTATTTGTTGGTCTTAATGGTAATTTAATGAGACTTGCAACGGCAAATGTAAATGATAGCTATTTTTCACAAATCGGAACTGTAGATGTTGTTAATAATAGCAATCATACAAAAATAAAATTAATTGCTCCTGTCGACCAATCAACAATAATTTCAAGTAATAATTATGACATATCTGGTAGTATTTACTATAATATAACTGGAACTAATCCTAGTCATATATTCAATTATGAAAGTAATGGAATACAATCACCTTTGATGGTCATTAATAAGCAAGGAACGATTTTTATTGGTTCTTCAAATAATACTAATATTTATCAAGCTACTAATAATGAAAAATTATTAATCGAAGGTAATGTTTTAATTAATAATTCTAATATTAATAATCCTTCTTCTTTAATTATTGGCAATAGTAATACTAATAATTGTTATTTGCAAACATTTGGAAATGTAATTATTGGAACTTCAAATGCAGATACAAATCAATATTCATTTTATGTTAATAGTAATGCTAAGTTTAACAGCAATTTAACTATTAATTGTAATTTAAATGTAAATAGTAATCTAATAATTGGATGCAACTTAAATGTTGCTGGTATCATTGGTGGCAATGGATATAATTTGAGTAATCTTAAAGTTTCATCTTTAGTTTTAGATGGTATTTATAATAGTAATAAACTTGATGCTAATTATTTAAGAGTTAATAGCAATACAGGTCTTAATGTTAGTAATGCTAATTTATTTTTAAATTACGATAATACAAAGTTTTTAATTAATAGTAATAACCAATTGACATTATGCAATTCAGCTGTTCCATCTTTTTGGTTATCAGCTCAACCTGACGAAGAAGATCCGACATTAGTAAGCAAAATCTA
>Ga0172367_10005359_pt1 | contig 15545 bp, 20 predicted proteins | sample Lak10m_FD_114542 | JGI IMG/M metagenome (GOLD analysis project Ga0172367, IMG submission 114542) | Freshwater microbial communities from Kabuno Bay, South-Kivu, Congo - kab_022012_10m | ecosystem: Environmental > Aquatic > Freshwater > Lake | place: Democratic Republic of the Congo: South-Kivu... | reverse complement strand
TTAAAATATATTCTATGTATTCGAAATCTTCAATCGTATCAATTTCTGGTGTGAATTTGGTTTCGAAAGCGTAGATTTTATCACCGTAAAAGGTTTCTTGATTCATGAATATTTCGGGATTGACTATATCCACATGTCCATTTGGTGTAAAAGTTTTTTCGTAAGTTTGTCTCGGTGAGTTTGGATCTATTCCCTCTAAAATTGGTATCCACAAATTTGATTTTTTTTTTAGTAGTTTGAAACCTGATTCAGGAGTTTCATGAGCCGACCTCAAACTTGTAAATTTTCTAAAATCAAAAATTCTTATTGCTTCATCGATCAAATATGGATCGATCAAAGGTGTTGTTGCTCTCAGATGCACGATTGGGTTTTTACATTTTTTTGTTTCACAAAAATGTTTGAATGAGTCAACATCAAGAGAACTGTCTTGAGACAAATCTTTTGGTCGGTTTATGACTTCAACATTCAAATTCTTTACAGTTTCGCTTATAATTTCGGAATCGGTTGAAACATATATCTTGTCGATTCCTTTACTTTTTTGAGCACCTTCTATTACATATTGAATCAAAGGTTTATTATTCAATAGTTTTATATTTTTATCAGGAATTCCTTTACTTCCTCCTCTGGCTAATATAAGAGCATCCATTTACTTAATACAAATACAAAGTAACATAGCCTCTTTCGAGAACCTTATTGTTTTGTTGATTTTATCAGGCCATTTTATATTTGAAAATGGTCTGTAGGGTATTGGTAATTTTTGAATAATAAATCTGAAAAAATTCAAGATTGGAAATTTCCACATAATTGGTAGTTGGTAGAAGTATTCGCATCTTGCCTTGAATCCCGATAATTCACAAATTACCTCCAAAGAATGTTTGATGAATGGTGTGACATGTGTGTGATCAATATAAAAAGCTTCTTGATAAGAATGTTTCCAAGATGGAGTCATACATATAAACATTCCATTTTTTTTAAGTAATCGAAACGCCTCATCGATTAGAATATCAGGTTCATTCATATGTTCTATTACTGATTTGGAAAAAATGTAATCAAAACTTTCATCTTCGTAAGGATAGGGATGGTTTGATAAATCGTGTTTTTTAAAATTACTATTTTCTATGTTTATCAATGATGATTCTGAAATATCAATACCATAAACCTCCATTCCTAATTCACGAAATGATTTTGTTATTTCTCCATTTCCACAACCAATATCAAGTATTTTTGATCCTAACTTTAAATTATATTTTTCAACAATGTGTTTACACAATTTATAAGGATAATCAGATTTGGATTTATATGTAATATTCACATAATTTTGATTTAATATGGAACTCATTTTTTTGTTTTTTAAAAGTTTAATACTGTTTCAAAAATATCAGTCAGTTCGGAGACTTCACTTGTATTAAAAATTTTTATGTCATATCCATCAATTGTATCTTTAATTGTTAGAAAATCTGGTTTTATAGTTGATAAATTAATTATATCTGAATTTGTAGTAATTCCATCCACATAACCCAATTTATAGTTCAAATCAACACCCATGATGTATATTTTATCACAACCTAATATTAGAGATAATGACAACATATGTAAAGCAACAGTACATCCTGTTGAGTATTTTTTAGTTGATTTAAATTTGTTTTGTAAAATTTCTTGAATTGTCAACCTATTTTCTAAAAAGTTATTACAAGCATTTGGGCAATTTGTACATTTTTGACCGTCGAAATGTCTTTGATCATAAGGTACATACGGGTTTACAATATTTTCTTCAGACCAAGATCTTGGTGTTGTATCTACAGAATCAGCATGTATCACGAAAGATCTTGGGAATTTATCTAATCTCGGTTTCATACTTTGGATTGTCTGAACGGAATTTGCAAAAACCCAGTAATCAGGTACTAAATCTGTCATAATATCTATATCATTACAAGATATGATTATTTCATTTTCATTTCTATTTTTTAATCTATCTATATAATTTTTTAGACTGGGACCTGTACCACACACAAATGCTGTCTTACCTTTTTGTGTATCAACTAAATCGATTAGAGGAATATGATTCATTAACTTACTTTATAGAATTATACTATCTTGAAAATATAAATCACTAGTGTCAAAGTTTGAATAGAAATTACCAAACCATATTTTAGGGGCGATCACTTTCTTATTTGGGTTTGGATTCAACCAAGCACCCCACCAACTGAAGGTTGAGTTGGCGATGATATTATCATCACATTTACTCATAAGATATAAATCTTGGAAGTCAGTATTATCGGTGATAAAAATTTTATTCTCCAAGAAATCAAAGTTTAATTTACACCATTCAATATCGTCCGAAAATATAAGGTAAGTTTTTTCAACACCAATTATTTTGCTTGCATTTTTATAATAATCTATTTTTTGAGTTGGATGATGATTTGGTAGGTGAGTGTAGTCACCTCGTCTAACATGGATGGAACATGTCTTATTATTTAATATTTTTTGATATTTTTGATTTAGATATAAGTCAGTGTTTTGATCAATTTCAAATAAATTTGAAATTTCTTTTTTAAAATCAATAAAATATTTCTCACTTTGGAAATATCCATTCAATTTAACATCCCCAACTGTCGATGGTATTTTATGGTAATTAAATCCTTGTTCATTGATGACTTCGAAATTTTCAAATTCATTCGAAAATTTTATTTTTCTAAAAATGTTATTCGAATAATAATCATAAGATTTATGTGGTATCATCATATTTTCTGTGTCACAAATAAAATCTTTTTCATCCCTTAAAGAAACTGCAAAAGCTGCTGATATTTGAAACATCATGTTTCCCAAACCACCCATCAATCTAGTTGAAACAGTATTCATTACTTGACTCTTTTAAGATAACCATTTGTATTGAAAGTAGTATTGTATCCAAAAAAATCACACCACTTTCTATCGATTATATACTGATTATTTTGACTCATGAATTCATCTATTGCCTTTAATGGACCACCCCCATAAGTTTTTTCTAAACCAATATGAATTAGGGCACCATCCTCAATAATAAAATAACTATTCAGGGTAACAATATCTTTGAATTTTTCAATAATTTCATGGGTATCTTCATACAAATGAGATCCATCATCAATTACCAATATTTTATCAAAACCTTCGGTATTTTTCAAATCATAAGATTTATATCCACCCGAAAATCTTTTGATTCTTTTGTTTTTAGTTATCAAAGAATTCATGGGGTATTCAGTAATATCTATCGTGTGTATTTCTCCTTTACCGATCAAATCTAACATATCTGACATATACAAAGAAGTACCTCCATGATTAGTTCCGATCTCTATAATTAAGTCCGGCTTTACTTCATTAATTATCATCTGATAAATAAGATAATCGAATGGATTTTTAATCATTTTGATACCTCTATAGGTCACCTTATGGTGACCATCAACAATTTTTTGTAGATTGAGTTCTATTTCGTTATTCATTTTAATTTTTATTTACAAAGTCGGATACTACATTTTTGAGTCTTTCTCTGAAATGTGAATGGGTTTTACTTAATTCATAATTTATTTCTATATATTCTTCAAGATTGAAATATGTTTCGGGCGTTAGATTTTTGATCACATTTGTAACTTCTTCCAATGAATTTACAATATACATCCCTCTAATATCAAAGAAATCAGAAATATTAGGACAACCCATGTAAATAGGTATTGTCTTAGTTTGAAAACAATCCATCAATTTTTCAGTGAAAAAGTTTTCTTTCGAAAAATTTTCAATAGCTATATGATATTGAGAGTAAAAAAGTTCATTTTTTCTGTCATTATCTTTCATAATTTGATCAATACCTTCACCTACAAACGGATAATTGATACTACCAAAAAGTTGTACTTCAATATTATTAATTTCACTTTTAATTTGTGGTATTTTTTGACGAAGTATGTGATTTGTAGAAAGTTGTTTACCACCAATTAAGGATGTAACACAATATTTTTTTATTTGATTATAATTGTAGTCCAAAATCCATGTTGTCCCGAATGTATGAAGACGAGAATTCGAACACATTTCAAGAACTTCACTGTCATGTGTTAAAATTAAATCGAACTCCTTATATCTTTGGAATACAATTTTCTTTATCCCACTAATTTCATCGGGTTCTGCCATCCACAAAACTCTGATTGAATTTTTAGGTGTGTTGGGGAAACTATCTACATATAACTCACATGGTTTATTTGTTTCAATTTGAACCCTAAGATCCCAGCTAGAATATTGTACTACATTAAACATCTTTCATCAATTTTTTAGCAGGTACCCCAATGTAAGTTTCGGGACTTTTATCGAGTATATTTTTAACAACAGCGGACTGAGCTCCAAAAGTTTTATTAGAACCTATTATTAATCTATCTCTCACTATACATCCTGTACCAAATTCATTGTTTTCACCAATCTCAATTTGACCTGAGATATGGACACCCGGATTGGTTGTACAATAATCTCCTATTGTAGTATCATGACCTACAGTGGTATTCAAATTCAAGGTAACATAATTACCAAAAGTAACATCAGATGTAATAACGCAACCCGCGGCGATCAAACCACCTTTTCCTAAATTTTTTTTATCCGTGAGAATAATAGCCGAAGGGTCAACAATTGTCTCGGATGGTTCAAGACCATACTGCAAAGCTTTCGAAACTAAAATTCTTTTTATTCTTGGATTACCAACGGCAATTACAAAAGGATAAATTTTATCGAATTCCCAATTTTTTATAACTGAAAATATTTTCCCATCTATATTCAACTCCGTCTGACCATCCTGTAAATCATTTACGAAGAAATATTCTTCGATTTCTGGATTTGCTCTTTTTATATAATAATAAAATTCTTTAGCTAAACCCGCAGCCCCCAAAATAATTATGCCTTTCATTTTTTCAGAATATCATTTATTCGAATTACCTCTTCGATAACATAATCAACATCATCATCGGAAAGATACATGTGTAGAGGTAATGAAATTAGTTTTTCGGATATATAATGTGAATTAGGACACTTTCCGAATTGGTCATTATACATTTTGTAATTTGTATTGTCCCTATAATGAACACCAGGATAAATTCCACTAGAATTTAATAATTCCATAAATTTATTTCGGTTTTCAACAACTATTTGAAATAAATGTCTTGAAGATTTTAAACAATCATGATGTGTTGAAATTACTCTCATATTTTGTTTCATAAGTTCGGTTTCATATTTTTCAGAAATCTCTCTCCTTCTTTGGTTATCTTTTTCTAAATATTTTAAACCAACAAGAGCCATAGATGCCATTACTGAGTTCCCATGATATTTGTAACCAACATCAATTAACTCATATTCCCATTTGTAACTACCTTTGTCATTTGTTCTTTGGTAAGTGTCTTTGTCAATTCCAAGCCAAGACAATTTTCTTACTAAAGTGTCATAATCTTCATTATTAAAACATATCATTCCAGAATCCGCAGTGGGTAGGTTTTTTACAGATTGAAAACTGAATACACTAACATCTACTCGATGACCCACGTGTTCCGCATCACCCGTGATTGGATTCCGAATATGAGTACCCGCCATGTGAGCAGCGTCAAGAATAATTTTTAATTTATATTTTTTAGCCAATTCAATTATAGAATTCAACTGACCAGTATTACCCCCAATTCCTATAAAAAGAATTGCTTTTGTTTTTTTGGTAATTTTGGACTCAACTGATTGAACATCGAGACATAGGTGATCATCAACATCGGCAAAAACAGGTTTTAATTTTTCATATACAATCGCATGATTTGATGATACAAAGGTTAAGGGACTAGTGATAATTTCATCACCGTCATTCCATTTATTTGTATCTTTTAGAATTTTAAAAGCTAAATGTAATCCTGAAGTATTGGAATTTATGAAATGAGCAAATGGGAGATTTGTATATTCTTTCCATTTATTTTCAATTTCTATTGTTTTAAAACCTAAACCTGTCCATCCTATATCCAAACAAGATGAAATATGTTCTATTATTTCTTCTTTTCTAAATTTGGGAATAAAAAGTTGTATATTTTTCATTAGGGATATTTAATTTGACAATATCTTATATCTTGGTTTAACCATTCATTTTGTTTTGAAGATAGTTGGTTTGTTAAGGTATGATCCCCTATTCCAATTACTATCCTATAGTCTTTAAGAACACCTGGGTATCCATATTTTATGAACATTCTATACCACAACTCACAATCTATAAAATAGACTATTTCGGAATCAAAATACTCCTCTTTAGGAATCAAACCAACACTTGGACACCCCACAAAATTAATTCCCCTGAGTAGATGCTTACCATCACCCTCGATTCTTGGAATAATTGGATTTGACCATTCACCTGTGTTGTAGTTTAAATGCTTACATCCACTAATTACCCATTTACAGTCTTCATTTATTAGATCAACCATTAACTGAATAGTGTCAGACCCTTCTATATAATCATCCATATTCATTAGTTTGATAAAATCTCCTGTTGAATTTCTAATTGCGTTATTAGTGTTGTGAGCAGGCCAACCTATATGTTCATTGTTTCTGATATAAACAATATTTTCATTATTGATCGATTCAATATATTTTTGGATTTCGTCATTTTTTGAGTGATCAGAAATAACAATTTCAATGTTTGGGTAAGTCTGATCTAAGATCGATTCGATATTTTTGGATAAAAATTCAACACCTCTTCCGTTACACTCATAGGTGGGGATACATACAGATATTTTAAATTCATTCATTTTTTATCTAAAATTATATTCTATCTGATTAATTTTTTGTAAGGTTTATAAGACCTAATGATTTTATTCATTTCAATAACGCGTGACATATCAACCTTATGTTCGTTCAACGGATTACTTTCATTATAAATGTAGTTTATTTCATTCATAAATTTATAATGTTCAATTCCACACATTTCAACCATCGGAAACATGAATGCCAAGTCGCATGAAATTTTCCAATATTCACCCTTCTCATCTTTCAAATCTTCAGAATTTATATTTCTCCATAAAAAAGATTTCCATGTTCGTAAATGTGAGAGAGTAAAAGGTTTTTTTCTAATATCTTCGAAATCTGTATGTGGTTGAGAAAATCCATGTCTACCATCGTGATACTTGAAACTTCCATTAGCTAACCAAATATCATTTTCATCATATGTTTTTCTTACTCTTTTGAATACATTTGCGTCTGGTAACCAATCATCACCATCTACCTCAATACAGATATCATCATCTTGAATTCCATAATTTCCTCTGATTATTTGATCATAGTTACCCGCTTGATACATTTTTTTTTCGTTTTGAACTAAAGTAAATCTTTCGTCATTTTTGATGAAATTTTTAATTTTATTGACTGTTGTGTCGGTAGAAAGATCATCAGTTATAAAACATCTGAAATCTTTATAAGATTGAGACATTATGGTAGATAAAGACCTTTCTATATAATTTTCACAGTTGTAAGTCGTGGTAAGAATTATCATTTATTTAAAATATCTATATACTTTTGTTTTATTTTCTTAGCAACCTCAGAAGAATTAAATTTTACTTTATCTTCGGGAGGATCGTTCAATGATTTATCAATAATATTACCTGAACTATCTACTTTGTAAATCCATCCTTGTTTTCCACACAACCAACCTTCAATTGTGGTTCTACCAAGTTGTATTCCAGCAGTCTGATAACAATTTTTTACATACTTTTCAACATTGTAATTGTCATCAAAATGTTTCACATGTGGATTTTTCAAAACCTCGATAATATAATCATTTTGTGGATTTCGTTTCCCAACCACCCAAAGTTCTTTTCCAATTGATTTGGTGTATTCCACCAAGTCTTCTATTGTCTGTTTTCTTAAGTAGTCAATGGTCCCGACAAATAAAACATAATTACCCTCGGTTGTATTCTTTTCATTGAACCTTGAACCATCTATCGGATTATAAATCACATCTATCAAATTCTCATCGATTTCAAATCTATCGATAAGATGATCCTTAATTTCTGGTCTGATGGCAATATATTCCTCGATAGATTCATGAATAAATGGGTTTTCTAAATCGATAACTTCAGAATGAATTGTCGTTATTTTTGGTATTGTTGGATATAAACTACATACCTTTTCAGTTATAGGTTTGTGTTGTGTATGGATAATATCAAAACTTACCTCACTGGTTTTGTAAAAGGTGTTTGGATTGGACACAACCTGACCATTTGGACTATTCATCGTCCATTTCCCATCACCCAATTTATAACCGGGATACTCGTCTGATCTAAGAAGTTTTATGTTTAATTTCTTCGCTAATTTTGACAATGGGCCATTATCATTATGTGCCACAACCGTAACATCACAATTTAATTTTGATAATTCTTTTGACAACTCATAGAGATACATTTCTGATCCTGTAAATTGATTCAAAAAAAGTCCAGATATGAGAACTTTGATTCTTGAATCCATCGTCAGGTTTCTTTTGATTTTGGTTGGTAAGAAATCTTTATAAGTTTCCGCAAATTGGTTTTTGTTATTTTCCCACTCCTGATTGGTCATCCCGATGGATTTATGTGTAACCCTAACATCATAAATAACACCGAGTTTTACTCCTTCCAAATAGTTCCTAAAACAAAAATCAATATCATACATATGAAACCCTTTAACTTCTTCATTAAATTGTTTTTTGATTTGATTTTTATTTACACACAGAAAAAGTCCATCACAAACAACTACCTCTTGAATCTTCTTACCCAAACTATTTGAATATTTGGATTCCCACTTTTTCCCTTCGTGTTCATGATTTACAATCCCATGCATTTTGGTTCTATCCTCCCACCACTGACCAGACTTCGGCATGTGAGTTGTCCCTGCCACACCCAAGATTCCATATTCAGGATTCTTTTGAAAGTGAAATAAGACATTTGACCCCCAACTCTTATTATCAAAATAAATGTCATCATGCATCAAAATAACAATGTCATTTTGTGCTTGATCCAAGATCATATTGTAAGCCTCCGTCAAAGAATATTTTCCGTCATTTTCGATCGGAATTATCTCAACATTCTTCGGACCTACGCTTGATTTGATATAATCTACAAAACTCGGATTTATCTTCCGAGTTGAAAATCCAACTGTGATCATTTTTCTTCAAATACTTCTATATCCACTCTTTTTTTTATGAGTTCACCCCACACTCCGTCATACCTTGTCGCTCTAACTATGTGATTGTCTATCCAATGATAGTTTCCACCTCTGGGTTTATTCATGAGAAGGTTATGATAATTGATTCCATGTTTTGCAAACCAATCTTCTGTAATTTTTCGGTGGTCTTCAGTTCTAGAGGTGAAAAAAGTAATCACATGTCCTTCTTCAAACCATTTGTTGATTATTTCCACAGCATCTCGGAATGGAACACAGGTAATCATCCTTTCGGGTTCTTCGTTTGGAACATCATCTGTGATTGTTCCGTCAATATCAATTAGATAGTTTTTCTTTCCATCCGCAAGGATTGGACTTGTTCCAATTTCGGTCTGAATTAAATTCATATGGATTTATTATTCTATGGAAAAAGAATAACAAATTGTGATCAAAAATCAAACTTTATCAGAAATTAAATCCGATATTCAATCCAAATCTTGCGGGGTTCATAAGGGTCAAACTTGTTCCCATCTCAAAGTTGTTTTTTCTGAATAATATTCCTCCCCTCACATTAAGACCTTGTTTATCCAACCCATTGATCGAATAGAGTCCGTCATTGGATAAAATCTTCAGTTCGTCATAAAATACCAAATCTTCCTCTTTTTGGTAGATATTCATTCCCAAGAACGGATAAATGGTTGGAGTTGCTTTTCCTCCGAGACCGAGAAATAATGAAGAATACCTTTCAAATTTTCCCCTTGAGTCGTCACCCCACCCATAAACATCATTCAAGGTTATGTTGTTGTAGTGTTCATATTCTGAGATCCTGCTTCCCTCATAAGAGAATTTAAAGAACACATTTTCAGATCCTATGGTTCCATACATCCCAAAAGTTGGAAGAGATGGGTCGGTTCCAATGGTTGATAGAATTCCCATCGAAACAACCGTCTTTCCGAACATTCTTGGTGTAACTGTTGGGATCCCATAATACGGATTATAAGGGGTATAACGGTTATAATATAAATTTGGGTAGTACGGGTTAAAATATGGATTATAGTTCGGTGTTGGGACGATAATGACCTCGGAGGGGGGATTACTTGGTCTTTGATATCGTTCAAATCTTTTTTGTTGTTTTTCTTCTATCTCCGATTGACCGAATGAAACAATTGATAAAACGGAAAGTAATATGGTTAAGATTGTATATTTTTTCATGGTTATTCTTTTTTTATAATTATAATAAATTTTTTTTATGAAATCTTGAAACTTTTGTTTTGATCGGATATATTTATCAAAAATTGCGAAAAAATTATGAACTACGGACATCCAAATATTCAAAATATAAATCAACAAAAATCATTCCCTCTTTATTGAGGGATTTTTTTTGCCCATATGAAAACAATAAATAAAACATAAAAACAAAAAAAACAAAATGAAAAACACACAAATCTACAACGAACTCGTTCAAAAAATGAGAGAGTTCTTTTTAGCTAAAAACTTCAAAGAAGTTCCAGCTCAATCTCGTCTGTCCATCTTGGCAGCATGTGAAAATCCACATTCAGTTAAAACATTTGAATATTGTGGGGAACAATGGCCACTTCCACAAACAGGTCAAATGTGGCTTGAATATGAATTACTTCAAAATCCTGAATGGGATGGGGTCTTCTGTCTTACAACCTCATATCGTGAAGAGAAAAACCCAATTGAGGGAAGACACTCCTTAATTTTTCCCATGTTCGAATTTGAGTCAAAGGGTGGAATCGAAGAGATGTTGAAATTAGAATCCGAGTTATTGGATCATTTGGGATTTGATTCCCCAATTCATGTTCAATATGAAGATGTTTGCCAAGAATATGGGGGAATTTCAATTATAGAACATGAAGATGAAGATAGATTATGGAATGAAAAAGGGTCGGTTGTTTCTTTGGAACTTTTCCCAAGAAGGACAAACCCATTTTGGAACATGAAAAATAGAGAGGGTGAAATCTTTAACAAGGTTGATGTTATTCTTTACGGACAAGAAACAATCGGATCGGCCGAACGTTCTTGTGATGTTGAAGGAATGCGCGAGATGTTCTATTCAATTGAAGATGGAAAATACTGTCAAAAACTCTTTGAACTCTTCGGAAGAGAAAGAGTTGAAAAAGAACTTGAAGAATTTTTATCTCATAATTTCTTCCCAAGATTCGGAGCAGGTATTGGTATGACAAGACTTGCTAGAGCGTATGAACTTCTTCAATCAGAAAAATACCAAGAAGAACCCGCAATGTTTGTATAATGATACAAAACCATGTAGTTTAGATTGTATATTCAAGCATTAAAAACCCCTCCGTAAAGAGGGGTTTTTTGTTCTTCATAATTAACACCATCCAAGACATACCTTCCCGAAGGTAATCTTCTTTACTAAATTGCAAATTGTTTTTTTCATGATTTATTAAAATAATAAGTTACTCTATATCCACCACCTTCGATAGGCTCAACCACTCTTGATTTTGATTGTTTTGTTAAGGTATATCCTTCTTTTTCCGCCAAACCCAAAGCAATTTTCGCAGCAACTTCTCTGTTAGATGAAGGACTTGTGGCTGAAAAACTTATGGATCCATCCGATTCTTCTTTACCTTTACTCACCCCCGCACTTACAACTGAAGATACAGTTTGTTCATCAATTTTTTTCTTTGGTTCGAAAACTTTTTTACTGAAGAACTCATAGTTGTTTCTTTCAGTTTCATGTTTTTTTCTTATTTCAGAAATCTCTTTTTCTGAAAGGGTTAATTTTTTACTCATCGATTCTTTCGTGTTTAAGATATTTTATTCCTTTTCCACCCTTCTTTAAAGTAACTTCTTTTTCATCAGGGTGAAGTATATTATTAGCAATTGTTCTTTCCACATCAACCAAATCTTTATCCGCCAAAACTGTAATCAAAAAACATTCTTTACCAAATTCTGAAGTTCCAAGTGTTGTATAATGATTTTTCAAAAGCTCAGATTTATCCATCGAATAATGTGTTCCTGGCTTTACCATATTAATCATGTCTTCTTTATCTATAAATATGATTCTATATAAAACAATCTTTTTGGGAAGATCCTTAACAAAATTTATTAAGTTCAATATTTCGTCTTTCGCTAATGATTTTTTTACACCCTTCTCTCTGAAGAGTTCATAAAATCTATCCATGCTACTTTTTGAAAGTTTCATTGAAAAAAGTTTTTCAAAATTACAGATTCGTGATCCACATAGAACGAACCTCTTGGGTTTGAGGGGAAAATATTCACAGGTTCATCCACACAATTGTTTCCAACTACCGTTACAGGACTATACTTTTTACAAATAAGAATTTTCCCGTCGTTGGAGATGTATGCAACATAATCAACATCTCTGTCATTAATTTTTACACCATAACGACTAAAAACAAAATAACCACCATTTTTTATTTTGTTTGTAAATTGACCTTGTTTTTCACAAGGGGTTTGATTAACTCGTTTAATAGAAGTTACAGACTTGACTTGAACTGTTTTAACATTTCCCAACATATTTCTAAAAACCAAGTCAATACCTAGTTTTGTATCTATCGGACTTCCTTCAACGGCTTGATATATGAGTTCCCAACCTATTTTTGCCTGAGTTAAAAATTCACTCACATATTCTTCATTTTTATCACCTTTTTTTGAGTTCTTGGTGTTGTTTGAAGTGTATTTGTCTTCATTCGGAAGAAGGTATTTTTCAAAATATAGATCGGAGTTCTCTGTGATTCTTCTGATTAATCCATTTATTAACCTCGGATCTTTTGTTTGTAATTCTCTTTCCAACTCACAAAAATCAACATTCTCATCTTTCAAAACATCATAGATAAAAACCGATAAGTCCGAATAGTTCGTATTTAATTTGTTAATTCTTGACCATTCCCCTTCTTGATTATAAACAAATTTCATATTCAAAATTTCGGCAATTTCTTTATCGTTTTTTCCGATTAATTTTAAAATCTCTTCGTATTTTTCTTTATCACCTTTGAAATCTTCTTTTTTTGGCTCAAGCATCAGATTTACAACATCTTTGAATCTTTTGATGTTGTTCTTGATGAATCTTGGAAGATCTTTCTGAAATTGTTTTTCACAATCGGGTTCGATAGCCTCTTTCAGGACTCTCCTTATGATTTCTTTCATAAATAATAAATAGTTAATTAAACAAAAAACCCCTCGTTAAAGAGGGGTTGATGGTTCATTTTAAGAACTTCAGTTTATACATCGTTTTCGTAACAAGGGTAATTACCTCATCCAAAATATTTTGTAGATGAGTTGACTCAATTGTTTCCCTTCCCTCCTTTACTGCGTTTAAGATCATTTCAAAGTAAGATAAAACTTTTTCTGAATCGGTATATGATTCAACTTTGAATGATTTATAATTTTCTATGATTCCGAATTCTCCTTGGTATGATTCAACAAGTTCATCAACCAAATCCCCGATTCCGTCATAATAATCTTGTAATGCTTTGTGTTCAGCGTATGATTTGGTTTGTAGATGGAATATATGAACTTGTGTTTGAGAAAATAAAAGGTGCGAAACAAGGGTTGGGAAATCATTTGACTTTTCTTCCTCTTGTTCTTGAATTAAAAACTTAATTTTGTCTTTGAATTCGTTTTCTGAGATTCTAACAACTTTTTTCATTACATTTTTTTTATAAATATAATGATTTTAGTTAATTGAATACCACGCTGAATTCTTCAAGATCCTGTCGAGCTTCTTCATAGTTCCCTATCCCATATTGGTCTATAATTAAGAAAACCAACTCATCATCTTCAATTTTATGGTCCAATTGTTGTTCTACAGTCATTGACAAATATTTTTTTATCAAATTTGCTGTCAATTTCAACTCATGAAAATCAGCTTCCATCTCAATTAGTTTGGACCCAAATTCATTTATTAAAGAATTATATCCTGAGAGTTCCATACTATAAATATAAATAAAAAACCCCCAAAGTGGGGGTTTGATTAAATTTTTAAATTTTTCATTTTTAATAACTCCATAAGATCTTTCTTTGATAGAACCGTTTTTTCTTTCCCCTTAGATGTAATAACTTTTGGTTTTTCTTCTATGTATTCCTCTTCAATAACTTCTTCCTTTTGTTCTACTCTTGATAGATTGATATTATTCATAATAATTTTTGGTTTTGAGGTTTCAGTGATTTGTTCTTGAATTTTTACATTAATTTTCTTTTCCGCCTCGACAACAAAGTCTGATGACCAAGGTTCAAATCTCACATCATCAGCTATTACTTCAAGTTTTACAACACCAACAGATCCTTCGTTTAAAATACCTTTGAGTTTGGGTAATTCAAATTCACAAATACCTGTATTATAGATTTCTCCGTTAAAAAGGTATGTTAGATGATTGGTTTCTAAAATTATTCTCGCTTGAGAATTTTCCAAAGATGTTCCTTCGACTTGTATTGAACATTGGAATTTGTTTGATTTGTCTGTAAATAATTTGTAACTCATAGAATTTCCGCTTTTATTAAAATTTGTTTTAGTTCCCTCAAAAATAATTTAATATCTTTGGCGGTTACTTTAACTTTTTTATTTTTTTCTTTTTTTTGATCTACATTATAAATAGATTCTTGTTCTTGAATTTTTACAATCAACCCAATTAAAACATTTTTTTCTTTGGGTGTAAGTGTAACTTTTGGTTGTAATTTTTTAGATCCAACAATTTGATTGACTATATTGATAATAACACAAGCCTCTTCCCATGTAATGTTAGCAGAATTCCATTGTAATTCTGCATTATTCCAATTTAAACAATCTAATTGACTCATTTTATTATCATAAATATTTATATCCTTTCGAAACTATTTATTTTTATATCAGATCAGTATTCTATGAATTTAGGTAATCTTCTAATAAAAGACACATATCAGTATGTAATTCAAGTTGACCCTATAACAGGTCAAGTTTTTCGTTTAAATGGTAAAATACCGGAACAGATTATATTCAGTTCAGGAATAACTTTGAACGGAACTTTTAAATTTGTTGATGGAAATCAATCTGAAGGTTATGTTTTAACTTCTGATTCTGAAGGTAATGCAAGATGGTCTTCTTCAGGGGGAAGTGTTGCAGGAACATCAGGATCTAGTGGAACTTCGGGAAGTAGTGGAACCTCAGGATCTTCGGGAACATCAGGTACTTCTGGAAGTAGCGGAACTTCAGGTTCTTCAGGAACAAGTGGTACTTCAGGGTCGAGTGGAACCTCAGGATCTTCGGGAACATCAGGTACTTCGGGAAGTAGCGGAACTTCAGGGACAAGTGGTACTTCAGGGTCGAGTGGAACCTCAGGATCTTCGGGAACATCAGGTACTTCGGGAAGTAGCGGAACTTCAGGTTCTTCAGGGACAAG
>Ga0172367_10005358_pt1 | contig 15546 bp, 12 predicted proteins | sample Lak10m_FD_114542 | JGI IMG/M metagenome (GOLD analysis project Ga0172367, IMG submission 114542) | Freshwater microbial communities from Kabuno Bay, South-Kivu, Congo - kab_022012_10m | ecosystem: Environmental > Aquatic > Freshwater > Lake | place: Democratic Republic of the Congo: South-Kivu... | reverse complement strand
GGCCTTTTCCGCCTCGATCGAGGCGTTCAGCGAGAGCAGGTTGGTCTGGTCGGCGATCTTGGCGATGGTGGTGGTGACGCTGCCGATGGTGGTGGCGCGTTCGTTGATCAGCCCCAACCGGCCGGAGATCGACTGGGTGGCTTCGGCCAAGGTGCGCATGGCCTGTTCCATGTCACCCAGGGAAGTTTGTCCGACGTTGGCCAGGTCGGTGGTGTGTTCGGCCACCTGGGTCAGGCCGGCCATGGTGTTCAGCAGTTCCTCGGAGGTGGCGGAGATTTCCTGGGTGGCGGCGGCGATTTCGGTGGTGGTCGCGCCCAGGTTGTTGACTTCCTCGCTCTGGGTCCGCGACATGGCGCTGAGGCTGTTGGCGGTGGAGACCAGTTCGATGGTGGAGCGCTGCACTTGGCCGATCAGGGAGTTCAGGTAGTCGACCATCTGGCTCAAACCGTGTGTCAACTGACTGACTTCATCCGTTCCGGACACCGACAGATCGACGGTGAGATCGCCCGCGGCCACCCGTTCAGCGGCCACGACCGCCGCCTGCAAGGGGCGAACCACTCGCCGCGTATAGCCTGCCACCAATACCCCTCCCACGAGCAGTGACAGGGAGGCTATCGCGAGCGCCAGCAGGCTTTCGCGCCACAGCAATTCGTCCTGCAAGGCCGTGGACATGTGCAGCAACAAGGCGCCGCCGGACGGAACCGCTCCCGGGCCATGGAGGCTGACCTTGGCGGCGCCGGAATTCAGGTGGGGTGGGGCTACCAGATCGAGCGGCGCCGCCACGCTGATTTCCTCGTCGTCCAGACGCCCCTGGGCCCGCTGGCTGGCGATGGCTTCTTGCAGCAGGGCGTGATCCTCCTCTGTCAGCGCGCGCTGTCCGCCCGTCGTATCCTGATCGGCAAAATATTCAACGGCAATCCTGGAGTCGACGACCCAGGCGCGCAGCAAGGCTTCCTCGCGCACGACATGTTCGAGCAATTCCTGCACGCCCAGTGACTTCCGCACCTGCATCAGCCGCTGACCGTCCATACCGACCTGGACGATGCGCGGCTTGTCGACGCCGGAGACCCCCACGTATTTGAAGGGCCGGCCATCGACCTCGCGCGGCTTGAGTTCCTGCACCACGCTCATCGGTTGCCGGGCGGAGAGCAAGGGCCAGAAGGCGGACGCCTGGGGTTGTTGGGCGGAATCGGGGGAGAAGGTAAAGTCGATGTCCGGTACGGTATGCAGATAGGCCTTGCCCAGGGGGTCGGTGACCCAGATTTCGGCCAGATGATCCGGCGTGACCAGGGTGCGTAAACGCTGGTTGAGGTCACTGGAAGATAGCCGGCACTGTTCGGCCAGAGCCACGTAATGGCCCACGATATTGGCGGAAGACACCAGGTCGATCGAAATCATCCGCTCCACCGCGCGTTCGACCCCACGACTGACGGCGATGCTTTGGCCGAGCACGCTGGCCAGCAGTTGCCCATCCTGACGGGCTTGACTGAGCACGGTCTGCTGGGAGAAATAACTCAACCCCGCCGCGGTAATCGTCACCGCCGCCGTCAGGAATGGCAAGACGACCCAGAGTAATCGGGTTTGTAAGCGCATAAGGCCACTCGCGCCAAAAGTCCTATTTTACGCACGGCCCGCTCGTGGTGCGCGCGGTTTCAGGCTTGCCCGCGATTTTCGGGCTCGGTAAGGTATGCTTAGCCACGAGTGGCCGACCTTTTGAGCCGCAAGAACAGGAAGCCCCCTGTCTGTCAGCGCTCACCCGCGGATTTATGAATGGATGCGCGGGTGAAGATTCATTTGCTCCCCTCACCCCTAACCCCTAACCCCTCTCCCTCCTGGAGAGGGGAATAATATCAATGAGTTGCTTGCGTGTGGATGCTTATGTCCGGTGGGTGAGCGAGTTGATGTATCTTTAGCTGCTCGTTCGTCCATATCAACAGAGGGTCATTTCATGCTGCAACTGTATTACACCCCCGGCGCCTGTTCCCTGGCCAGCCACATCGCACTGCGCGAAAGCGGAATGGAGTTCGGCCTGATCCGGGTCGATCTCGCCACCGGCAAGACGGAACAGGGGGAGGATTTCCGCGCCATCAACGCCAAGGGTTATGTCCCGGCGTTACACCTTGAAGACGGTCAGCTATTGACGGAAAACCAGGTGATCCTGCAATACCTGGCGGACCGCCAGCCCGAATCCGGCCTGGCCCCCGCCGCCGGCGCCCTGCCGCGATACCGGTTGATGGAATGGCTCGCCTTCATTGCCACCGAACTGCACAAGGGCTTCGGGCCGCTCTGGAATCCGGCCACGCCGGAGGCAACCCGGCAAGACACCCTGACTCGTCTCGCCAAACGCTTCGATTTCGTCGAGGCGGCGTTGAACCAGCGGCAGGGCCTGACCGATGCGGATTTCAGCATCGCGGATGCCTACCTCTTCACGGTATTGGGCTGGGCCCCGCTACATCACATCGACCTGTCACCCTGGCCCGCCTTGCAGGCCTTTCAGCAGCGGGTCGCCAGCCGCCCGGCCGTGCGTGCGGCCCTACAAGCCGAGGGTCTGGTCACCTAATGCGGGTGCGAATGCGGTTTCCGCGTCGCATTGCAATAGAGGGCATCGGAACACCCGGGCGTGGTTTCGAACTGCAGGGTGATATGCCGTATCCCGTAGCGTTGCTCCATCAGTTCGGCTAGCCGGTCCCTGAGCCGGCCAGCCTCGCTGACGGAAATGTCGTCCACCAGAATGTGGGCGGAGAGAAACCGGAGTTGACGGGACAGGCTCCACACATGCAGGTCATGTACGCCGCGCACTCCGTCGGATTGCATCAGATCGCGCACCATGACGCTCATCTCGATATCGCGCGGCGTGCATTCCAGCAGAATTTCGACCGTCTCCCGGATGATCAGCCAGGCATTCCAGAGAATCAGGACGGCGATCAGGACGCTCGCCAGCGGGTCCAGCCAGCCATAGCCGGTGAAATGGATGCCGATCCCGGCCAGGATGGCGCCCAGCGTCGATAACACATCCCCCATGAGATGCAGAAAGGCGCTGCGCAGATTCAGATCATGGTCGGCGCCATGACTCACCAGCCAGGCCGTTACCAGGTTGACCACCAGCGCCGCGCTCCCCATCCCCATGAGCATTCCGGCATCCACCGGCGCGGGCGCCTCGAACCGGCGCCAGGCCTCGAAACAGATGCCCACGGCCAGACAACCCAGGGTCGTGGAGTTGACCAACGCGGCCAGAATCCCCGCCCGATGATAACCATAGGTCTTGCCCGCGTGCGCTGGCCGGTCGGACAGATTCAAGGCATACCAGGAGAGGGCCAGAGCCGCCACATCGGTCAGATTGTGCGCGGCATCGGTGAGCAGGGCCAGGCTATTGGCCATGATGCCCGCGGCAGCTTCCATGACCACGAACACCAGGGTGATTATCAAGGATAAGGCCATGCGCGTCCGGGTCCGGCGACCGTGATCACCCTGATTGGCGCCATCATGAGCATGGTGATGTCCACCCACTACGCTAGTCCTCCTCGGTTGAGTATCCGCCTGCCTGATCGAGGCCATACACGGCCGCTCACGATCGTCGTGAACACATGCGCGCTTGGCCGGCTCATACTATCATCCCCGGGGATTTCGTATCCCTTGACTCAGGGCATGGAAAAGCCAAAGCCCGCAACCACCCCATCGGACTTCTGACCCCCCGGAACACCATGAAGATACCCCGCTTCGCTGCCTGCCTCGTTGCCCTCAACCTGACCGCCTTGCCGGAAACCCGCGCCGCCACGGTCATGTCCTATGCCGTCGAACACGGCGGACCCAAAGCCTCCACTCAGACCATCAACATTCAGAATGGCCAGGTGTGGACCCACGGATTGGGGGACGATGCCAACGTCGACATCCTGTTCGATGAATCCCGGCAACAGGCGGTCATCATCGATCACGCCCGCCAGCGCTATACGCCGATCACCGATGACAGTGTCCGCAAGCTTACGAGCCGGCTTGAGGGCATGAGTTACATGCTGCGCGGGCTGAACGATCAGATCAAACAGCTCGGTCCGGAACAAAAGGCCAAATGGGGCATGCTGCTGGATGGACTGCCGGTGGACGCCATCGACGAGGCCCAGAAGGCCGTGGCCGGCCTCAGTCTGGAATCCATGGGCAAGGCCCAGTACGTCACCGGTATCCGCTGCGAGTGGATGCGGCTGAACCTTGCTCAATCCGCCCCGGTGGAATTCTGTCTGGCGGCGGTGGATGCCCTGAGCCTGTCCACGGAGGACCGTAACGCGCTGCAAGGCGTGATCCGGCTATCCCAGACCCTCCTGCAACGCGCTCAGGGCCTTGCCTCGCGCTTCGGGGTCAACATCAGTCAAAGCGACCTGGACAAGCTGGCGGGCATTCCCCTGGCGATCGAGGATCGCCGAGGCAAACAGCGCCTGTCAATGACACTGTCCGCCATCGGCCCCGCGAAAACCCCTCTCGACCCGCCCACCATTCCGGAAAATTATCGTTCCGAGGGACTCAAGTTCTGGTGATCGGGCCGAGGACCGCGCGGCCGGCCCTTGACGGTTTCCTTGTGAGGATGCGGCGGTCGAGGGTGATGCGATCGTTTGTGCTCATGAGCCTGTTTCATACCACGCCGCTGCATCCACAGAGAGGTCGACACGAGCACGATGAGGGCGCCCATGCTCAATTCCAGCGTCAGGAACATGCCGATCTTCAGATACGCAAAGCCGGGATGCGCGAATCGCACCAGCCAGCCCGCCACTTCATCGCCAATGGCGGCCAGATAGATCAGGCCGCTCAGCCCGATTTTCAACCTGACCGGCGCCTCTGTGAACAACAGCAGATGGGTCAACGTCACCGCCAGCATGCCCATGGAAAACATGTGCGCGTGGGACACTTCCAGCAGGCTCTGGTAACTGCGGGGCTCGGTGAATTTCGCCTCGGAACCCAGGTAATACTCGACCACCGAATGTGCGGTCAAATCCATCTTGTGGAAATACATCAGGCCAATGCTGACCCACAGGACCAGCATATAAGCCAGAAACAGCAACACGACGGTATTCAGCAGCCATTGGCGGTTTTGTTCGCCTGTAACGAAATACCGCATCAGGGCGCACCCTCAGCCATGGCCAATCGGTAGATCGCCAATACCTTGCGGATGCTGTCCAGGGAGGCGCGCACGCTCAGCGTGGCGCCGCTGATCGCATCCACCCCCTTGTCCAGCCGCAATTCATCCGCCGGCTTATGGGTCAAAGTCTGGAACCATGTGCTCGGCGGTTTGTATTCGGGCGGCTCATGGAAGGCGAGGATTTCCGACTTGACCAGTTCCCCTTTCGGTGACAACACGATCAACAGCGTTTCCGGCTGCGTCCTCACGGTATGCGACTCGATGGCCGCGTAACCCAACACCTGCCCGTTCTTGCGCCCCTCGTAAAACGAATAAAGCTGGCTGTCCAGTTTGACGCGCGCCAGTTTTTCGATGGCCGCCTGCTGTTCGTCGCTCAGGAACACCGGCAGGTTCTCGATTTGCGCATCCTTGCCGAAGGCCAGCTCGAACGCCTCCTCCTTGCTGTAAAACACCGTGGCGCCGGCAAAGCGTGGCAGGAAAAAGCAGACCAGGCATAAGGTCAGAATCCGGTATGAAACATTGCGCATGGAGTAGGGTCACCCGTCAGGTTTGAGAGAAATCCAAGTAGGGTTTCCACTCTAAATGACAATGACTTGCGTTTCAATGCTGGAACGGCAATCCAGGGCAGCAATGACATGACTCAAGCCAAAATGAGAATGGCTGGTGAGGCGATCTGGGCCGCCTCCCGGCTAAAACCGCTCCAGTTCCGGATGCGATAACCGCCCCTGATGCACATGCATTGCGCCGAATTCGGCGCAGCGCGGCAAGCTGGGGATGGCCTTGCCGGGATTGAGCAGCCCGGCGGGATCGAAGGCGCGCTTGACGGCCTCAAACTGAGCCAGTTCGGCGGCGCCGAACTGCAGGCACATCTGGTCGATCTTCTCGACGCCCACGCCATGCTCGCCCGTCACGGTACCGCCCGCCTCGATGCAGATTTCAAGAATGCGCGCGCCCAGTGCCTCGGCGCGTGCCAGTTCACCCGGCCGGCTGGCGTCAAACAGGATCAGCGGATGCAGATTGCCATCGCCGGCATGGAACACATTGGCCACGGCCAGCCCCTGCCGATCCGCCTCGGCGGCGATTGCTCGCAACACTTCGGCCAGCTTGCCGCGCGGGATGGTGCCGTCCATGCAGTAGTAATCGGCGGCGATGCGGCCCACGGCGGGAAAGGCCGCCTTCCGGCCCGCCCAGAACTTCAAACGCTCGGCTTCGCCCGTCGACCGCCGCACCTCGGTCGCGCCACTGGCATGTAACACCTGCTCGGCGCGGATCAGGTCGGCCTCGACCTGCTCGGCCAGTCCGTCCAATTCGCAGAGCAACAGGGCGGCGGCATCGATGGGATATCCGGCTTTGATGAAATCCTCGGCGGCGCGGATGATGGCCTGGTCCATGAATTCCAGCCCGGCCGGCACCAGACCCGCCGCGATGATGTCCGCCACCGCCGCGCCGGCGGCCTCGATGCTCGGGAAGGCGGCCAGCAGGGTGCGAGCCACCGGCGGTTTGGGCAACAACCGCACCACGACCTCGACCACCACGCCCAGCAGCCCCTCGGACCCGCACACCAGCGCCAGCAGATCGTATCCCGGACCGTCCAGACCGCTGCCGCCCAGGGTCAGGCGTTCGCCGTTCATGGTCAGCAGGGTGACTTCGATGAGGTTATGCACGGTCAGACCGTACTTCAGGCAATGCACCCCGCCGGCATTCTCCGCGACGTTGCCGCCGATACTGCACGCGATCTGCGAGGAGGGATCGGGGGCGTAGTAGAGACCCTGCGGCGCGGCCGCCTCGGAGATGGCCAGGTTGCGGACCCCCGGCTGGACCCGAGCGGTACGGTTGAGCGGATCGATGGCGAGGATGCGATCCAGCCGGGACAGGCCCAGCAAAACCCCGTTGGCGACCGGCAACGCGCCGCCGGACAGACCGGTTCCGGCTCCGCGCGCCACCACCGGAACGCCAGCCTCATGACAGAGCCGCAACACCGCCTGGACCTGTTCAATGTTCTCCGGCAGGACCACCAACCAGGGCGTTTGCCGGATCATCGTCAGGCCATCACACTCGAAGGGCCGCAGTTCCTCAGGTTCGGCCAGCACCGCCTCGGCGGGCAAATGCCGGCGTAGCCGCGCCGCGAAGGTCGAGCGATCCAGGTCATGGCGGACGGCTTCGGCGGCATGAATCCGGTAGGGCATGGCAGGAATCCTCTGTCGGAAAAATCGTCAGTTCAGGAGCCAAAAAAATACGGACGCCAACGCAGCGCCCGGCATGGCTGGCCCCCGGGCAATGCGCCGCCGAGAACCCGAAAAGGGCCGAAACCGCTCAAAATCGATAACTGGACCCCACCCGCGCCCGTTCCCGGAGCAGAAACGGCTTGTAGAGGAACATCCCGGCCAGAAAACCGCCCAGGTGACCAAACCAGGCCACATCGCTGTACGTCGCCGCGGAACCCAGACCGGTCGTCACCTTGTAGAGTTGGACAATCACCCAGACGCCCAGAAATGCGATGGCCGGCACCTCGATGAAGATCGGCAGGAAGAATACCCAAATGACGATGCGCGCATAGGGAAACAAGAAAAAATACGCCCCCATGACCCCGGCGATGGCGCCCGATGCCCCGATGGTCGGCACGGTGGAGAGCGGGTTGGCATAGATGTGAGTCAATCCGGCGATCAGTCCGCACAGCAGATAGAACGCCAGGAAGCGGACCCCCCCCATGCGATCCTCGATATTGTCCCCGAAGATCCAGAGCAGCCAGAGGTTGAAGATCAGGTGCAGCCAGCTCCCATGCAGGAAAATGCTGGTGATGAAGGGCGTGTAATCCTCCGGGAACCCTGCGGAGGCCGCCCATTCCGGGCGCATGTAACGGGCGGCGATCAGGCCGTGCAGATACTGAAAGGAGCGGAGTTCATCGCCTTGCAAACCCCGACAGAAGAGGAATAGCAATAGGTTGGCGAGAATCAACGACCAGGTGACCCAGGGGGTGTTCTGCAAGGGAACGGTATCGCGGAAGGGGATCATGCTTCATGCTCTCCGGCGGGAAAAGATGTCGCCACAGCCTTCATGACTGGCCCTCCTGTACCCGGAAATGTACATAGACATCCACCGCGCCCAAGACGGCGAGGGTCACCAGGGCTTGCGGCGGCAGCAGGAACAGCAGCAGATAGACGGGAATCAGCCAGCGCCGTGAGGCGCCGCGCACGGCGATGACACCATGGATCACCGCCAGGCCAACGAAACCATACAGCAGGATGGCGACCATCAACAGGTCCGCCAGCAGCAGCCGATCCCACATTTCGCCAATCCAGATCAACGCCACCGTCAGGGCCAGCAGCCAGCGCGGCAGACTCAACTCGCGAAACTCCGCGGCGAAGCCGGCGGCATTGAACGCCAGGGATAGCCACCAACGCCCTAGCACCAGGGATAGCATCAGGCTGAGTCCATACACCAGCGCGAAAAAGCCGTTCAACAGCCGCAGCGCCTCCTTGAGGTCAGGGAGTGGAATCACGGCGGCGGGCAAGGCCGCGACCGACCGTTGCACCCAGGCCTCCCAAAAGGCGGCGACATCCTTCGTCGCCAGATGCATGATCAAGACAAAGCCGAGCATGACTCCGCCCGCGATCTGCAACGCCGGTCCCAGCCGCTGCGTGCGTCGCAACGCCTCCGCCATGGCCAGCACGGGCGGCCAAAGCGTCAACACCAAAGGGAAGGCCATCCCCGGCGGCGTCCCCATCAGCCACCAGCCGGCGCCCACCAACACGCCACCGATACCGACCGTGAGGATGCCCCGTCGGAAGCCCCCAGCCAGAGCTGTCAAAACCACGAAAGCGGCGCTCACTATAGCCAGCGGCGGCAAACGCAAGGCCAGCACGCCGAAGAATCCGGCAAAGCCGCCGGCCAGCCAGATATTGGCGGGCAGTAACGAGGCAAAGTCACGCGTAAGGGTAGATTTCATTCATCCAGCCATGATGCAAAGGTTTTCACCATACGGGGCGCCACCGTTTTATTCAAGCCAGCCCGCCTGCCGCTGGATGAGTAACGGCCACACCTGGCCCAGCCCCCCGCGGGAAGGACCCGCGAACCGGCGGAACGGATAAGTTCCAGGCACAGAGTCGAATCGTCCTTAGAGGGTGTCAAACCCCATGAGTTGCGCCGGCGGGATATTTCGGTCAGGCCGGTGAGAAGATTTCAGGGTGCATCCCTTCCCCGCTCCTACCCCACCTGGCAAGCGCAGAGAGTTGCAACCTCACCATCATCAAGCCCGTGGGAGCCTGGCCCCCCGGGCGACGAACCCCGACACGCCGCCAAACTATGGCCCCATCACCCCCACCGGTACGGTGTCGTCAAGGAACTGGGCGCCTGTGGGAGTGGGCTTCAGCGCGGGAGGGGGCGTCATCAGTCGCGGCCTGAAGTCCGCTCCTACAGGCATCAGGCACCGTTCCGAGCTTCCAGCGCTTCGCGCAGACAAGCGCCCAGCAAAGGCGCCAGGCTGACCACGTTGGTCTCATGCGGAATGCTGTCGCTGCTGCCGATATGGTCAATAGGGCCGGCGCGCAAGTGTGGCAGGCTGTCGTTGACGAACAGGGCATGCGTGACCAGCACGCTGATCTCGGCCGCCCCCCGACGCCGGGCCTGCTCCGCCGCGCCAGCCAGGGTGCGGCCAGTGCTGGCCATATCGTCGAGCAGTATCACGCGCCGACCCGCGAAATCAACCTTCCCGGGCAGGTGGATTTGCACCGACCGGTCACCGCGCCGCTCCTTCCTGGCCACCGCCCAGGGCAGACCGGCGGCGCGGCCGATGCCGCTCACCCATTGTTCGGACTCGGCGTCCGGTCCCAGCAGCAGCGTGTTCTCGCTGCGGCCCTCGCCGCGCAGGTACTCGGCGAACACCGGCCCGGCGCTGAGGGCGATGGCGCTCCGGGCCGGCACCGCCTGCTCCAGGCGATGAACCCGATGCAGGTGCGGATCGACGGTGATGACCGTATCGAACAGGCCCGCCAGCCACTCCCCGATGATCGGCTGGCTGACGACCTCGCCCGACCGGAAGGCGCAATCCTGCCGCATGTAGCAGAGATAGGGGGCAACCAGCGTCAGCCGCTTCGCGCCGCGTTCACGCAGGGCGCGGCAGGCCAGCAACAATTCGACGAGCTTGGGATTCGGCCGGTCCAGGCTGCGATAGAGGATGACGTGACCAGCGGCCGTCTCTGGCAGGGTCAGCCGGCTCTCGCCGTCGGGGAAGCCGTGCACCTCGACGGCGGCGAACGGCAGACCGGCGCATTCGGCCACCCGCCGCGCCTGAAGCCCGGACTCGGGAAAGCCCAGCAGCAGGGCGTCAGTAGTCGACATAAAACCCGGCCGCCGGCGCGGGCTCGCCCAGGGTATAGCCATGACCCCGGGCGACGAATTCGCGGGCGAATTCATGATTGGAAGGGAAATCGGCGTAAACCCGGTAGAGGACATCGCCGGCGGCAACCTTGTCGCCCAGCTTGCGGTACAGGTCCACGCCCGCGCCGGGCGAGATCGGGGCGCCGGCCAGCCGCGCCAGCCGGGCCAGGGCGAAATTGTCGATGGCGGCCACCGTGCCGGACTGCTCGGCCACGACATCGAAACTGAGCCGGCCCAGCCCCGGATGGGTGGTTTTCTCACCCTGCGCCTTCACGATGCGGTTCATCTTCTCCCGCGCCCGGCCCGACTCCAGGATTTCCCGCGCGATGGCGTAACCCTGCCCGCCGCGCACATCCGGGTCGAACTCGATGATGCGGCCGGCCAGGCGCAGGGCCTTCTCGCGCAGATCCACCGGCGCTTCGGGGTCGTTTTCCAGCACCCGCAGCACATCCCGCACCTCCAGCACCGGCCCGATGCCCCGGCCCACCGGCTGTCGGCCATCGGTGATGATCGCCTCCAGATGCAGGCCCATGCGGTCGCCCACGTACTCGAACAGCTTGCGCAACTGCATCGCCTCACGCATGTGCCGCACCTTGGCGGTGGGTCCGACCGGAATGTCCAGCAGCAGATGGGTGGCGCCGGCGGCGAGCTTTTTCGACAGAATGGAGGCCACCATCTGGCCCTGGGAATCGATGCCCAGCGGCCGCTCGACCGAAATCAACAGATCGTCGACCGGCGCCAGCCGCGTGGTGCCGCCCCAGGCCAGGCAGCCGCGCTCATGCCGCACCAGCCGGTCCAGCGCCTCCGGCTCGATATCGACATGGGCCAGGATTTCCATGGTGTCGGCCGTGCCCGCCGGCGAGGTAATGGCGCGGCTGGAGGTCTTGGGAATCAGCATGCCGTGCGCGGCGACGATGGGCACCACCAGCATCGAGGTCCGGTTGCCGGGGATGCCGCCGATGCAATGCTTGTCCGCTACCAGCGGTTCGTTCCAGTCGATGCGGGTGCCGGTTTCCAGCATGGCGCGGGTCAGCATGAACACCTCGTCGCGGTCCAGCCCGTTCTGGCCCGTGGCAACCAGGAAGGCCGCCATTTCCATCTTGGAATAGCGGCTCGCCGCGATATCCCGGGTGATGGCCCGGTAATCCTCCTGCCCCAGCCGGTGCCCCCCGATCTTGCGCCGCACCGCGTCCATCGAGGAGGGCGGCTCGGCCTGTGCGACCTGCACCTCGCCATGATCGCCGGCGCAGAGTTGCGCAAAGGCCTGCTCCGACAAGCCCAGCTCATCGGTGGCGACGATGCGGTCATCGTCCACCACGTTCAAAACCGCCTCGACGCTCTGCGCGCCGCAACTCACCCGAATCTTCGCCAGCGCCTGAAACCCCTCCGCCCGGTAGACCGCGCAGTCCCGGTGCAGGTAGGCGACATTTTCATGGTAAGTATCGATGGCAACGCGCCGCAGCCTGAGCCGGGTGCCGGCGGCGGGGTCCGGCGCGGGAGCGGACGGCTCAGGGTCGGCTTCGTGAATGGCTGTTCGTACCATGGCGGAATCTCCCAGGGAAGTTAATGGCCTCATGTCAGGGACGCATAGGTCCGTTGTCTGGCGCCCCAAGACCGGAACCGGGGGGCTTAACGAAGGCGCAACGCCAAATATTGGCCGGAGCCTTGGGCGACTGGTGATGCGCCGCCGTGTATCGGCATATGCTATGGCAATCCCGCATCTTGGTCGATGGTTGCCAAGCCCAAAACCGAGGGTGTATAACACGTCGCAGGATGACCCCGATAAAAATTGCTCGGCCATCTTTATCAATGACTTGGCTAAGGATGTCCGTCTTATACACCCGAAATAGGGTAATACAAGATGCCTTTTGGGGTGTCCATATCATGTTGAACTAAACCGCTTCGCGGTGGCAAACGAAGAGGTCTTGCCAACGGGGTTGTTTGTCGTGCCTGACTGGCAGAAGGCCGCCTGACGGCCTACCTTGCAACTGGGGAATGTCCCCCGTTGTTCGAGGAGACGGCCATGTCACCCTTACGCCAACAGATGCACGACGCCATGCTCGTGCGCGGGTTTGCCGCGCGTACCCGGCAAGCCTACATTGAAGCCATTGCCAAACTGGCCCGTTTTTACCATGTCAGTCCGGACGGGTTGACCCCGGAGCAGGTGGAAGCCTGGCTGTTGCACTTGGTCCGCGATCGCCATCTGTCTTTCAGCACCGTCAACCAGGCCGCCGCAGCCTGCCGCTTTCTGTATGGCACCGTGCTGAAGCGGGATATGGCGGTGTTTGCCGTTCCGATGGCGAAAGCCCCGCAACGGCAACCGGAGATCCTGGCCCGGGCCGAACTGGCGGCGCTGTTCGCCGCCTGCAGGTCGCCCCAGAGCAGGGTCTTGCTGCAAACCGCCTATGCCGCCGGCTTGCGGGTGTCCGAGCTCTGCGCCTTGCAACTCGGCGATATCGACAGTCAGCCCGACCGGATGTGCCTGCACATCCGCCAAGGCAAGGGCGGGCAGGACCGCTACACGCTCCTGCCGCCTACCCTGCTGGAGACGCTACGGCTTTACTGGCGTGCCTATCGCCCCCAGGTCTGGTTGTTTCCGAACCGGCAGGGCTCAGGTCCGATGGACATCAAGGGCGCCCAACGGCGTTTCCATCAGGCCCGCGATACGGCAGGCATCGGCAAGTCCGGCGGCATCCATACGCTGAGACACGCCTTTGCTACCCATCTCCTGGAGGCCGGTGTCGACCTGGTCACCCTACAGAAACTGCTCGGCCATCATCAGGTTGCCACGACCAGCCTGTATTTGCACGTGGTCTCGACGCAATGGCGTCCACCCGCGACCGCCAATCCCCTCGATCTGCTCGCCGCCCTGCCCAAGCCGCCTTGATCCGGCGGAGCCCAGGCGGTGTCCACCACCCTGGCCGATGTGTTCCAAACCTTCGGGGCGGAATACCTCGACGCCCACGGCGTCAGCGCGCCGCAGGCGCAGGTGATGCGCGCCGTGCTCGCGTGCCGCACGCCAGCCTTGGGGGGCCACGTAGTGGAATGCGCGGACTGCGGCCATCGCGACTATGTCTACCATTCCTGCCGCAACCGCCATTGCCCCACCTGCCAGACCCGCGCCAAGGATGACTGGACCCGGCGGCGGGTCGCCGAACTGTTGCCGGTGCCTTATGCCCACCTGGTTTTCACCCTGCCGCATGCGCTCAATGGCTTGGCCGCCGGCCATGACCGTTGGGTGTATGACACACTGATGCATACGGTTGCCACCACTCTCCACGGCTTCGCCGCCAATCCCCGCTGGCTGGGCGCCGAGCCGGCCTTCACCGTCGTGCTGCATACCTGGACCCAGGATTTGCGCCGCCACATTCATGTGCATGTCCTCATCGCCTGTGGCGGATTGGCTGCGGAAGGCCGCTGGGTCGAGCCGCCACGGAACGGCCGTTTTCTGTTTCCGGTCCACGCCCTGTCAACGGTGTTCCGGGCCCAGTTCCTCGACGCCCTGGATACCGCCCACCGGACCGGCCAGCTGCCGCGTGATCCGGCCGCAGCGCCCGAGGACTACGCCGCACGCCGCCGGCAATTGCTGAAACACGACTGGGTGGTCTATGCCAAAACGCCGCTGGGCGGCCCCGCACCCGTGTTGGACTACCTGGCCCGTTACACCCACCGCACGGCGCTTGCCAACGAGCGCATCGTGGCCATTCGCGACGGCGACGTGCTGCTGCGGGTCCGCGCCGACGATTCCGGCGGCCAGCGTGTGATCCGCCTCCCCGGCCCGGTCTTGATCGGCCGCTTCCTGCAACACGTGCTGCCCCCCGGCTTCAAGCGCATTCGCCATTTCGGTGTGTTGTCTTCCGCCCACAAACGCGACCGCCTCGCCGCCGCGAGGCATGCCCTCAAGGTGCCCGCACCCTCGCCGCCGGTGCTCGAAGCGGCGGCAGCCTTCATGCAACGGGTCGCGCTCATTGACCTTGAACGGTGTCCCTGTTGCGGCCAAGGCCGCCTGCGGATCGTGGCGATCTTGCTGCCGCAGCGAACCCGCCAGCCGCCGCCCCCTCCCGCCCTGGCGTCGCCACCCGCCGGCCGGGGACCACCCGTATGAAGCCCCAGAGGCTCCAGCAGGTGCTACACGGGTTGGGCAGCGCCCGGGAAGTGGCTTGCTCGCCCGCTCGGACGGTCGCGGAAAGCCACCGATTCCGACCAGGCATGGACTCCTGGGTCAGGCCGCACGCCCCTAGGCTTCGAAGCCATTTCCTCCGCGCCGGCCGTTCCCTCCACACCCACCACCGCCCGACCTTGACAGGCTTCCCTGAGCCGGCGTATTAATCCCCCAATCAACCGTCGTGCCAGCGGTTCAGTCCAACCCGGTTTATCCGCCGCGTTCGACGCCGGCTCTTCGACTCAAACGCACGGGCGCGGCCGATAAACGCTATTCGTTAGGCTTTTAAGATCGACCATTGCCAACAGGGGAAGCATGGCAGAAATAGACACACGGGTTGGGTTTAACTGTCGCGGAAACCCTGCTTCTCCAACCGCCGCTGTGCCTGGTTTACGCTGCCGCTGCAACCCAGCGAATCCGCCGCATGAAAGCGGGTATATCGCAGTCGACTGGTTAACAAAAGTGGAGCGTTGCCCGACTTCCCGATATGTCCTGCGTTGGGCACGACTACATTCCCAGTCTGCCTCGACTCCTTGATAGCGAGGCAGGATGAGCAAATGGCTTTATCGTTTGCCACGCGGAATCTGGCATAATGCGGTGGGCAAGCAAAAGACAATTACCTCATCCACGTTTAAGCGCATAGTTCTGAGTAACATACTTGCAGCAGTTTTTATATCTAACAGTTACACCTAAAACAATAGCAAACACGGTGGATTGTGCAAATGGTATTATTGGCGACCATGAAATCGAATGTGACTAGAACCCAGCCCATTACCCACAAATCGACGGATAGCGTAAGCTGTTGAATTTGCGATCTCATGGCGTGGGCAATGGAAGAATTCTCGGGCGCGGCGCTGGGCGATGCGCGATTGACGAAACGGCTGAT
>Ga0172367_10005357_pt1 | contig 15546 bp, 9 predicted proteins | sample Lak10m_FD_114542 | JGI IMG/M metagenome (GOLD analysis project Ga0172367, IMG submission 114542) | Freshwater microbial communities from Kabuno Bay, South-Kivu, Congo - kab_022012_10m | ecosystem: Environmental > Aquatic > Freshwater > Lake | place: Democratic Republic of the Congo: South-Kivu... | reverse complement strand
GGTTTTTTATCGAGCGGCGGACGGAACCGGAGGGTCCGGCGGAGCCGCCGCAGGAGGGAGGGCGGAGTGAGGTAAAGCGCAGCCGTGCAGGTTCATCGCACGGCGAGCCACGAACGAAGCCCTGCCCTCCGAGGCGGCGCAGCCGAAGGGAGAGTCCCGGATGCGACGAAGGTGTGTCCCCTGCCCACAACCCACAAGCCAGCGGTGCGGCCGCCCGGTCGTTCCCCTTGCGTCCACAACTGGTGATTGTGGGTTGTGGGCAGGGGACACTCTTTCCCTTGCATTGGGAGGACACTCTATCCCTTTATCCCGGGCTTGAACCAAGAGTGTCCCCCCTGGCAGGGTGTCCCCTGAAAGCGCCTACTCCTCACAGTAAGTCTCCCCTGACGTACCCTCCGCTGAAAAATCCCTCTGTGGCCTGTGTCGGGGGGGACGGTGGTAAAGTGAAGCGATGACGCGGACGGACATCAAGGGGATGACTCTCCCCGAGTTGGAGGAGTTTCTCGCCCGGTGGGGGAAGGAGCGGTACCGCGCGCGGCAGCTCTTCCGCTGGATCTACCAGAAGCACGCCGACGACTTCGCGGCGATGACGGACCTGTCGAAGGAGCTGCGGGGGATCCTCGCGGCGTCGTGTCGGCTTTCGGGTTTCCCGGCGGAGCGCGTCGAGACATCCGCCGACGGGACGGAGAAGTACCTGTTCCGGCTCGAGGACGGCGAGTCGGTCGAAAGCGTCCTGATCCCGGACGAGGGGCGGCGGACCCTGTGCATCTCATCCCAGGTGGGATGCCCGCTCCTGTGCGGCTTCTGCGCCACCGGCGCGTCCGGCTTCCGCAGGAACATGACCTCCGCCGAGATCGTGCAGCAGGCCTGTTTCGCCGCGAAGCGTCTTGAAGGGCGGGGGGAGCGCCTGTCGAACGTCGTCTTCATGGGAATGGGGGAGCCGCTGCTGAACGTCCCGGAGGTTTCGCGGACGATCGGGATCCTCCTTTCCCAGTTCGCGTTCGGCATCTCCGGCAAGCGGGTCACCGTATCGACGGCGGGGATCGTGCCCGGGATGGTCGAGCTCTCGCAACTGCACCCCGTGAGCATCGCCGTCTCGATCAACGCCGCCCGGGACGATCTACGCTCCGCGCTGATGCCGGTCAACCGGAAATTTCCGCTGAATGAGGTCGTCGCGGCCATGCGGCGGATCCCTCTGCAGAGCGGCCGCAAGGTGACGGCGGAGTACGTCCTGCTGGCGGGCGTGAACGATTCGCCCGAGGACGCGCGCTCTCTATCCCGGTTGTTCCGCGGCGCGCGGACCAAGGTCAACCTCATTCCCTACAACACGCACGAGGCGTCGCCGTACCGCGCGCCGGACGCGGAGGCGGTCGACCGGTTCAGGAACGTCCTCGTCGCGAACGGAGTCCAGACGATCAGGCGGGAACGCCGGGGGGCGGACATCCGCGCCGCCTGCGGGCAATTGCGGACCGCTGCGGGGGGGAAAAAGAGTTGAGCGCCGTCCCCGAAGAGGCTGTGCACCAAGCAGGTACAGCGGAGCCGCCGCAGGAGGGAGGGCGGAGGGAGGTAAAGCGCAGCCGTGCAGATTCACCGCACGGCGAGCCACGAACGAAGCCCTGCCCTCCGAGGCGGCGCAGCTGGACTCGAATGCCGGGATCTGAGGGAACGAAGCCCTGCCCTCCGAGGCGACGTAGCCGAAGGGGGAGTCCCCGGCGGGAAAAGAGTTGAGCGCCGTGCGCGTTCTGCCTATAGTCTTATAGGTTATCCCACGTGGGAAAAGGAAGGTTTCATGACGGGCATCCTCGGCGTCATCGGCGGTTCGGGCCTCTACGAGATGGAGGGGATGAAGAACGTCCGGCAAGTCGTCGTCCGGACGCCTTTCGGAGCTCCATCGGACGCGATCACCGTTGGCGAGGTCGAGGGGAGGACGCTCGCCTTCCTGCCGCGCCACGGGCGGGGGCACCGTTTCTCCCCGACGCAGATCAACTACCGCGCGAACGTGTACGCGATGAAGAAGATCGGCGCAGGCGCGATCCTTTCGATCTCGGCCGTCGGCAGCATGAAGGAGGGGATCCGTCCGGGCGATATCGTCGTCGTCGACCAGTTCTTCGATCACACCCGGTTCCGGCCCAACACCTTTTTCGACGACGGTGTCGCGGGTCACATCTCCTTCGCCGACCCCGTCTGCCCCGACCTGTCCGCCGTCGCGTACGCGGCGGCGCGCAAGGTCGTGCGGCGCGTGCACCGTGGAGGGACGTACCTCTGCATGGAGGGGCCAGCCTTCTCCACGCGCGCCGAATCCGGGATCTACCGCAAATGGGGCGTCGACGTGATCGGCATGACGAACATGCCGGAGGCGAAACTCGCCCGGGAAGCGGAGATCTGCTACGCCACGCTGGCGCTGGCCACCGACTACGACTGCTGGCACGAGACGCAGGAAGACGTGTCGATCGACGCTATCCTGGACGTCCTGCGCCGCAACGTCGAGAACTCGAAGCGGATCGTCCGGGAGATCGCCCTTCGGCTTCCTCTCCCTGGGCGCTGCGGGTGCGGGGACGCCCTCAAGTACGCGATCATCACGGACCGGAAGCGGATACCTCCGGCGGCGCGCAGGCGCCTCGGTCTCCTGATCGGTAAGTACCTGTGACCGGCCGCTCCCATAAGACGTTCCTGTTCCACGCGGCGTGCCTCCTTGCGGCGATCGTCGCGGGCTGCGCCGGGCCGTCCGCGGATCGGAAGAAGGAGGCCGACGCCCGGATGCGGATGGGCGTCACCTACCTCGACCAGCGGAACCTGCCGATGGCGATGAAGGAGCTGACGGAGGCGTCCAGACTCGATCCGGGGAACGCGGAAGTCGACATGGTCCTCGGTCTCGTCTACCAGGCGCGCGGCGACATGTCGAAGGCGGAGGAGCATCTCCGCAGGTCGATCGACAAGAATCCGGATTATGCTGACGCCCGGAACAACCTCGGCAGCGTCCTTGCCGGGCGCAAGGCGTGGGACGAGGCGATCCGCGAGTTCGAAGCGGCCGCCGCCAACGTCATGTACACGACCCCGGAACGTGCGTATTTCAACCTCGGGGAGGCGTATCGGTTCAAGGGTGATCCGGCGAAGGCCGAAGATGCGTACCGCCGGGCGATGCGGGCGAACGAGCGGTACGCCCCCGCCTATACGTCGCTTTCCTCCGTCCTCGGCGGGCAGGGAAAGTGGGAAGAGGCGGCGTCCGTTCTCGGCCGGTGCGTGGAGCTTCTTCCCGACTACGCCCCGGGCTGGATGGAACTGGGGCGCGTCTCGCTGCGGCTTTCGCGGCCGGCCGACGCGTTGAAGGCGTTCGACAAGGTCCTCGCCGTTTCGAGCGACCCCGAAATGAGGAAACAGGCGGCCGGCTACGTGACGATCCTCCGACCGGAAAAGCGATGACGCCCGGGAACGCGGGTTCCTCATGGAAGGAACGCCGGGAGTCTATGGGAAAGACGATCGACCAGATTTCCGCCGAGCTTCGGATCAACCATCGTTATCTCACCGGGATCGAGGAGGGCGACTTCGGGCGTTTCCCGGAGCGGGTGTTCTCCACCGGCTTCATACGATCGTACGCCAGATACCTGTCCCTGGATCCGGGGCCCGTGCTCGCCGAGTACGAGCGGTCGACGGGGAGCAGTGAAGAAAGCGAGATGGGGGCGCAGCTGCGGTTCGGATGGGTGGAGCGGGACCGTGAGCGTGGCAGCCGCAGGGCGACGTACACCGCCGCCGCCGGAGCTGTTCTGCTCGTGGGAGTCGTCCTCGCCTGGGTGAACCTCCACACCGAGCGCCGTCCCTTGCCGTCGCCGCCGTCGCCGCCGCCGGCAGTCGCGATCCCTTCCCCGCCGCCGGCGGATAACGCTGCGAAGGCGGCCGACAACGCGGCGGTCGCCGCACCTCCCGGCGGCGCGGACAACCTGGCGGCGCCGGTTCTCTCCTCGCCCAAAGCCGCGCCGGTCGCGGCGGAACCGGCCTCTTCGGTGGCGGCGGTGGGCGGCGCCGGCCCCCTCGTCGGCCCATTCCAGCTGTTCCTGGAGGCGATCGACCAGGCGTGGGTCATGTACAGCTTCGACGACGGCGACCCGATCGACGTGACGCTGTACCCCGGCGACAAGATCAGCATACAGGCGAAAAGGCGGATAACCCTGAAACTCGGCAACGCGGGGGGCGTGGCGGGAACGCTGAACGGCCGGCGCCTGGAGCCGTTCGGGAAGCGGGGGCAGGTCCGGAATTTCGTTTTCGGCCGTTGATCCGCCCTTCCTTACACTCCTCTCCCGCTTTTCTCGCGCGCGCGATCGACCTCGGAGAGGCCGACCGCCGCCTGACGTTCTTCACCCGGAACGCCGGGGTTCTCGTGACCGTCGGAAAATCCGCGTGGCGAAGCCGGAAACGGTTCGGCGGTGCGCTTCAGCGGTACGTCCTTCTGGACATCGCGTGGGCCGAGCGTCCGGGGCGGATGGCCGTCCTCTCCTCCGCCTCCGTCAGCCGGAGTTTCTGGTCGATCGTCGAGGATTGGGAGCGCGTGCGGCACGCGGACCACCTGCTCGAGGTCGCGTCCGAGCTTTTTCCCCAGGCCGGGGCCAAGCCGCGCGCGTTCGAGGCCCTCCTGCGCGGGATCGCTTCCATCGCCGACGGTGATCCGCCTCCGGAGACCGTCCGAAGGGTCGAGGCCGAACTGCTCGCGATCGGCGGATGGGGCCCCGACCTGTCCGGGTGCCGGAAGTGCAAGGGGAAGGAGTGCCGCTCATACCGGTTCGTCGCTTCCGAAGGGGGAATCCTGTGCGAGGCCTGTTTGCCCGTCGGGGGGGGCCGGTTGTCCCTCGGCGCCGTGAAGACATGGAGGGCTTTGCAGGCCGGCAAGACCGAGGGGCGGGGGAGGCTCCGGATTCCCGCCGTGATTGCCGAGGAATTACGGAGCGTTATCCCCGGATATGTCGAGTATTGCCTCGGCAAACGGCTCAGGAGCCTCGGCGACAGGTGACCCTGGATTGATATAACCCCTCAATATTTCAATGATTTGGCTTGACAACCCCCCGGCGGGGTGGTAACTATCCCTATCACTTCAACCGGGAGGGAAAGGTGTTTTTTCAAGATCTCATTCTGTCCCTGCAGAAGTACTGGGCCGACAAGGGCTGCGTGATCCACCAGCCGTACGACATCGAAGTCGGCGCCGGGACGTTCCACCCCGCCACGTTCCTGCAGGCTCTCGGACCCGAGCCGTGGAACACTGCCTACGTCCAGCCGTCCCGCCGACCGACGGACGGCCGGTACGGCGAGAATCCGAACCGCCTGCAGCACTACTACCAGTTCCAGGTCATCATGAAACCGTGCCCCACGGATTATGTGGAGCTGTACCTGGACTCCCTCCGCGCGGTGGGCATCGACCCGCTGAAGCACGACATCCGGTTCGTCGAGGACGACTGGGAATCCCCGACGCTCGGCGCGTGGGGCCTCGGCTGGGAGGTGTGGCTGGACGGGATGGAGATCACCCAGTTCACCTACTTCCAGCAGTGCGGCGGAATCGACCTGAAACCGGTGTCGGGAGAGATCACCTACGGCATCGAGCGGATCGCGATGTACCTGCAGAACGTCAACAACGTCTTCGACCTCAAGTGGGTCGGCGACGTGACCTACGGCGACGTTTTCCATCGCAGGGAGGTGGAGTTCTCGAAATACAACTTCGAGTCTTCGGACGCCTCGATGCTTTTCTCCCTGTTCACGATGTACGAGAAGGAGTGCAAGAGCCTGATCGCGGCGAAGCTCGTCCTTCCCGCCTACGACTACTGCCTGAAGTGCTCTCACGCGTTCAACCTGCTCGACGCCAGGGGAGCGATCTCCGTCACGGAGCGGACCTCCTACATCGGGCGCGTCCGGAACCTGGCCCGGGTTTGCGCCGAAGGGTACATGAAATCTCGCGAGGAGATGGGCTTCCCGCTGCTCGGGAAGTTCTCCCGCTGAATAAACCATCCGCGAAGAGGGATTCCGATGGAACGTGACTACCTGTTGGAGATCGGCTGCGAGGAAATCCCGGCCGGATTCGTCGGCCCGGCGCTCTGGTTCGGAGGCCAGAATTTCGAGGGGATGCTCAAGAAGGCCCGGCTCTCCTTCCGTAAGGTCGACATATACGGCACCCCGCGGCGGCTGACGTACGTGATCCGCGGCCTCGAGGAGTTCCAGGCCTGCTCGAGGGAGACCGTGCTTGGGCCGCCGAAAGGCGTCGGTCTGGACGCCGCCGGCAAGCCGACCAGGGCGGCCCTCGGGTTCGCGAAGTCCCTGGGCGTCGACGTGTCGGCGCTCTCCGTCTTCCCGACCGATCGTGGCGACTACCTCGGCTTCGTCCGAGAGGAGGCGGCCCGCCCGGTCCGGGAGATCCTGCCGAAGATCGTCTCCGACTTCATCCCTGCGATTCCCTTCAAGAAGTCGATGAGGTGGGCCGACCTCGACGTGAAGTTCGCGCGCCCGGTGCACTGGATCGTCTCGCTCTACGGCGATGAGGTCCTGCCGCTTTCGTTCGGCGACGTCGCGGCGGGGCGTGCCACCTTCGGGCACCGCTTCCTGTCCCCCGGCGCCGTCGAGCTCGGGTCGACCCCGGAATACGCCGCGAAGTTGGCGGAGGCCCGGGTTCTGGTGGACCTCGAAGACCGGAAGGCGAGGATCCGGGAGGGAATCCGGGACGCGGAAAAGCGGATCGGCGTGAAATGGGTCGAGGACGAGCCGCTGGTCGAGACCGTGGCGAACCTCGTGGAGTACCCTGTGGTCCTGGTGGGGCGGTTCGATGAGAAGTACCTCTCCCTGCCGAGGGAGGTCCTCGTCACCTCGATGCGGAACAACCAGAAATATTTCGTCTTCGAGGACGCGCAGGGGGGTCTCTTCCCGGGGTTCGCCTTCGTATCGAACATGATCGTTCCGGACGAGTCGGTCGTCGTCGCCGGCAACGAGCGGGTGCTGCGGGCACGGCTATCGGACGCGGAGTTCTACTACGGGGACGACCTCAAGAAACCCCTGTTCGAGCGGACGGAGGCGCTGAAAAAGGTCCTGTTCCAGGCGGACATGGGGACGTACTGGGAAAAGATCGAGCGGATGGCCGACATCGCCGGGTTCGTCGCCTCCTTCGGTTTCCCCGCCAAGGCGAACGATTGCCGCCGCGCGGCGTTCCTCAGCAAGGCCGACCTGACCACCGGCGTGATCAAGGAATTCCCGGAGCTGCAGGGGGTTATGGGGCGGCACTACGCCTCCATGACAGGGGAGTCGGCCGAGGTCGCGCAGTCCGTGTTCGAGCACTACCTGCCGAAGGGACAGTCCGACGATCTCCCGGCCACGGACGTGGGCGCCGCGGCCGCCATCGCCGACAAGATCGACATGGTGTGCGGCTGCTTCGGCGTGGGGCTCATACCGACGGGAACCGCCGACCCATACGGCCTGCGGCGTCACACGCTGGGGATACTTTCGATCCTCGAATCGCGGGGGCTCCGGATCCCGATCGATGAACTGGTCGACAGGTCCCTCGCGACTCTTGCGCCGAAGCTCACGTCGCCGGTCTCCGAGGTGAGGAAAAAGGTCCTCGAATTCATCGTTGCCCGCTACCTGAACCTCCAGGTTTCCAAGGGGGCGCCGGCCGACCTGGTCGAGGCGGTGCTGACGCCGGGGCTGACGAACGTCGTGGACCTTCGGGCCAAGCTCGACGCGCTGGTAGCCTTCCGGGCGGACGCGGCGTTCGAGCCGCTCGCGGAGGTGTTCAAGCGCGCGATCAACATCACCAAGACATACGACGGGCCCCTCGCGGTGTCCGTGAAGCTCTTCGAGCACGACGAGGAGAGGGCGCTTCACGCCGCGGCGGCCGACGTGTCGGGCCGCGTCGTGGCGGCGGCGCGCGACGGGCGGTACGGGGAGGCGTTCCGCGAGATGGCGGGGCTCCAGCCGCTGGTGGCGGCCTTCTTCGGGAAAGTGCTCGTTATGGCGAAGGATGAAGCGGTACGCAACAACCGGCTTGCGCTCCTGAAGGGGCTGTCGGCGGTGTTCGCGTCGGTGGCGGACTTTTCGAAGGTGGCGTCTCCAGGGCAGCCGAAACAAGGGTGATCGGAGGAGGGACGAATGGCGGCGAAACGGGTCTTCTTTTTCGGTGGAGGCAAGGCCGAGGGCAACGGAGCGATGAAGGACGTGCTCGGCGGGAAGGGGGCGGGTCTCGCCGAGATGACGAACCTCGGCGTGCCGGTTCCTCCGGGATTCACCATCAGCACCGAGGTCTGCAACCTGTATTACAGGAATCGGGGCAAGCTTCCGCAGGACGTCAAGTCGGAGATCTCGGCGAACCTTGCGAAGCTCGAGCGGGCGTTCGGCAAGAAGCTCGGCGATCCGAAAAATCCGCTCCTCGTCTCCGTCCGGTCGGGTGCGAAGTTCTCGATGCCTGGGATGATGGACACAGTCCTCAACCTCGGGCTGAACGACAAGACGGTGGAAGGGCTTGCGGCGAAGTCCCGCAACCGGCGGTTTGCGTACGATTCCTACCGCCGCTTCCTGATGATGTTCTCCGACGTGGTGCTCGACCTGCCCAAGGGAAATTTCGAACAGATCTTCGACGCGAAGAAGCATGAGCGCGGCGCCGCCTACGACGTCGACCTGACGGCGGAGGACCTGGTGGACGTGTGCGGCAAGTTCAAGGCGCTGGTCAAGGAGCGCTTGAAGAGGGAGTTCCCGCAGGACCCGCTGGTCCAGCTCGACCTTTCGCGGGACGCGGTGTTCCGGTCCTGGAACAACGATCGGGCGAAATATTACCGGAAGACGAACGGCATCCCCGACGACATAGGCACGGCGGTGAACGTCCAGACGATGGTGTTCGGCAACATGGGGGACGATTGCGCCACCGGCGTCGGCTTCACGCGGAACCCCGCGACCGGCGCGAAGGAGTTCTACGGCGAGTACCTGGTCAACGCGCAGGGTGAGGACGTCGTCGCCGGCATCCGCACCCCGCACCAGATCCGCGACATGAAGAAGGAGATGCCGAAGGTCTTCGACCAGCTGATGCGGATCACCGCGAAGCTCGAGAAGCATTACAAGGACGTGCAGGATTTCGAGTTCACGATCGAGGGCAACGTTCTGTACATGCTCCAGACGCGCAACGGGAAGCGTACCGCGGCGGCGGCGGTCAAGATCGCCGTGGACATGGTGAAGGAGAAGCTGATCACGAAGGAGGAGGCGCTGATGCGCCTCGAGCCCCAGCAGATCGACCAGCTGCTTCACCCGGTGATCGACCCGAAGGCGAAGCTCGACGTCGTCGCCAAGGGGCTCCCCGCCTCCCCTGGCGCCGCGACCGGCGCGGCGGTCTTCCACGCCGACAAGGCCGTGGAGTGGGCCACCGAGGGGAAGGACGTGATCCTCGTGCGCAAGGAGACCAGCCCCGACGACATCCACGGGATGGACGTGGCGCGGGGGATCCTGACCGCGAAGGGGGGGATGACGTCCCACGCTGCGGTCGTCGCCCGCCAGATGGGGAAGACGTGCGTGGCGGGGTGCGACGGGATCGACGTGGACGAAACGACGAACCGGTTCATGGTGGGCGGCAAGGTGGTCCGCGAGGGCGACTTCATCTCGCTGAACGGCAGCACCGGCGAGGTGATACTCGGTAAGGCGCCGCTGATAGCGCCGTCGATGACCGGTTCGTTCGGGGTTTTCATGTCGTGGGCGGACGCCGTGCGTCGCCTGAAGGTGCGCGCCAACGCCGATACGCCACGCGACGCGCGGGTCGCGCGCGACTTCGGCGCCGAGGGGATCGGTCTGTGCCGCACCGAGCACATGTTCTTCGCCGAGGACCGCATCACGATAATGCAGGAGATGATCCTCGCCCGCACACGGGAGGACCGCGAGGCGGCCCTGTCCAAGCTGCTCCCGATGCAGCGGGACGATTTCAAGGGGCTGTACCGTGAGATGAAGGGGTATCCGGTCACCATACGTCTGCTGGACCCGCCCCTCCACGAGTTCCTTCCCAAGCGGGAGGAGCTGATGGTCGAGGTGACCAAGCTGGAGCTGATCCACGCGGACCGCTCCATCATCGACGAGAAGAAGCGCCTGTTGGAGAGGGTCGAGGAGCTTCACGAGTTCAACCCGATGCTCGGCCTTCGCGGCTGCCGCCTCGGGATCTACTACCCCGAGATCACCCGGATGCAGGCGCGCGCCATCTTCGAGGCGGCGTGCGAAGTCACCCGGGAGGGGATTCGCGTCCACCCCGAGGTCATGATCCCGCTGGTCAGCATGGTGGGGGAGATGAAGGCCCAGAAGGATATCATCGTCGCCGTGGCGGAGGAGACCATGAGGCGGCACAAGAAGAAGTTCCCCTACACCGTGGGGACGATGATCGAACTTCCGCGCGCCGCCGTGACGGCGGACGAGATCGCGACCGAGGCCGAATTCTTCTCCTTCGGCACCAACGACCTCACCCAGACGACGTTCGGATTCTCGCGCGACGACTCCGGGAAATTCATACAGCACTACATGAACAGGTCGGAGCTTTGCCCGCAGTGCGGCACGAAGCTGGACAAGGATCTTTCCTGCGGCGTGTGCAAGGTGACGTACACGAAGCGGGCGGCGAACATACTCGAGGCCGACGTGTTCGCGACCCTGGACCAGGGCGGCGTCGGGCAGCTCGTGCGGATGGGCGTCGAGAAAGGCCGTTCGACGCGCCCGGGCCTCAAGGTCGGCATATGCGGCGAACACGGAGGAGACCCGAAGTCGGTCGAGTTCTGCCACAAGACGGGGCTCGACTACGTCTCCTGCTCCCCCTACCGGGTCCCCATCGCGCGCCTCGCGGCGGCACAGGCGGTCCTCGGTGAGAAGCGGCAGGCGAAGGCGGTTAAGGGCAGCAGGAAGTAGGCGTAAACGATAGGCATTCCTGACGGCGGTCCTCACGGGCCGCCGTTTTTTTTATCTTTACATAACCCTGAAAACACCATATATTGCGATTGGTGGTGTCTGCGTCCACAGTATGTAGGTGTTTGCCCGATCACGCGCGGCGCCGGGCATGGGGTCTAGATGAAACTTAAAAAGCTGGAACTGATAGGCTTCAAGTCTTTCTACGACAAGACGACGTTTGATTTTTCCGCCGGGGTCACGGCCATAGTCGGCCCGAACGGATGCGGAAAATCCAACATCGTGGACGCCATCCGCTGGGTCCTGGGCGAGCATGCCCCCTCGTATCTCCGCAGCAAGGCGCTTGAAGACGTCATCTTCGCCGGCTCGGACGCCGCCGGCCCCCTGGGGATGGCCGAGGTCACCCTCACGTTCGTGAACGACGACGGTAACGCTCCTCCGGGGTACGAATCGTACGCGGAGATCGCGATCACCCGCCGGACCTTTCGCGACGGCGAGAGCGAGTTCTCCATAAACAAGGTCCCGTGTCGCCTCAAGGACATCGCCGAGCTGTTCCTCGATACGGGCGCCGGCGCACGCGGATACGCCATCATCGCCCAGGGGAAGGTCGGCGAGATCGTCGAAGCACGGCCGGACGAGATGCGCATGATCATCGAGGAGGCCGCGGGTGTGGCCAAGTTCCGTGTTCGGCGCAAAGAGGCCGAGCGGAAGATGGAGGGCACCCGACAGAACCTCGCCCGCGTGAAGGACATCCTCGACGAGGTGCGTCGCCAGATCGGGGCGCTCGAGCGGCAGGTCAGGAAGGCCGAGCGGTACAAGGCGTTACGGGCGGAGCTGAAGGATCTCGATCTGCGCGTCGCCTCCGGAAGGCGTCTCTCGATGGCCCTCGCGTGCGACTCGGCGCGCGAGGTTTTGGCCGAAATCGAAAACTCGCTTCTTTCCGCCCGTTCCGACCTGGCGCGGATGGACGCCGGTCGGGAAGAGGCGCGAATGGCGCTTTCCGAGCGGGAGCGGCTGCTGTCCGACCTGCGTGAGGAGCACGGCCGCCGGAAGGAGGAAGCGGCGCGACGCGAGGCGGAATGGGACGGGCTTCGCGTACAGTCGGAACGGCTCCGCAGGATGGTCCTCGAGTCGGGAGCGGAGATCGCCTCCCTCGAATCCGAAATCGCGGCGCTCGATGCGAGGATCGCCGAGGCGGAAGGGGAAGCCGTCCGGCGGGTCGAGGGGCTTTCCCTGGCCCGGGCCTGCTGGGAGAAGGAAGACGCCTCTTTGGCGGCGGCGCGCGAAGAGCACCGCCTCGCCCGGGAAGAGGTCGAGCGCGCCAAGTCCGACCTGGTCGTGCGGGTGTCGCAGCATTCCGACGCGCGGTCGGGCGCCGAAGGGTTGTCGCAGCGCATAGCCGAGGGTGAAAGGTCCCTGGCCCGCCTTTCGGAACGGATCGAAGAAGCGGCCGCCGCAGTCGAAAAGGCTTCGCGCGATCTCGACGCGGCGTCTGAAGCCGAGACCGCAGCGCGGGACGCACTCGTGGCCGCCGAACGGTCATGGGAAGAGACGGGGGCTGCGCTCGCCGCCGCGAGCGCGAGGCTCGACGCGTCGGTCGAGGCGGCCCGCGGCGCCGAGAGCGAGCTTCGGTCCGCCGAATCGCGATGGGCCACCCTTTCCGGGCTCCATGACCGGATGGACTGGGCCTCCTCGGGCGTTCGGGCCGTTCTTCATCACTTCAACGGGGTCGAGCCGACCGAAGGGGAGGATCGGGCGATCTTCGGCGTGATGGGGGAGATGATCGAGACCGACGCCGCGTACGAGAAAGCGGTCGAAGCGGTCCTCGGCGAGCGGATGCAGTCGGTGGTGGTCCGCGATCACGCCGAGGGACTCTCCGCGATCAACTACCTCAAGGAATCCAGGGAGGGGCGGGGAGCGTTCATCCCCGTTGGTCTTCGGACCCGGAACGAGGAACTGGCGTACCTGGGCGAGGATGGCGTGGTCGGTCCCCTCACCGATCTCGTCTCCGCCCCCCCGGAGTGCGGCGACCTGCTCCGGGGCCTGCTCGGGGGAACGCTCCTGGTTCGCACCCTCGAGACGGCGATCAGTCTGTGGAACCGCAACGGCGTGTGGAACTCCTACGTGACCCTCGACGGCGACGTGGTGACCGCCGACGGGATCCTCATCGGCGGAGAGCAGGGGTCCGGGGAGTCCGGCGTCCTCGCCCGGAAGCGGGAGATCCGCGGATTGGAGAAGGAGATCGGGATTTTGCGGCTGGAGCGCGACAGGCGCGTTCGGGCCGAGGAGGACATCCGCGTGGAACGCGCGTCGCTCGAGGAGCGCCTCTCGGCGTTCTTCCGTGGGCGCGAGGAAGCCCGCTCCGCGTACGTCGCGGCGGAGCGTGCGCGGGCGGTCCTTTCCGAGACCCGCGCCCAGGCGGGCGCCCTGCTCGACGGCCGCACCCGGGAAGAGGTTTACCTGCGCGGGGAATTGGCCCGCATGGCCGGGGAGCTCTCCGCCCTGCTCGCGACGGCCCTCGAGTCGGAGCAAGCCCGCGGCGAAGAGGAGTCGCGCACCAGCGCGCTCCTGTCTGAAACCGAGGCGAAGCGGGTTCGCGCCGAGGAGATCCGCGAGCGCGCCCACGCCGCCGAGGTCGCGTACCGGGGTCTCGAGGAAAAGGACCGGGCCGCGGCCGACCTGCGCGCCGCGCTTTCGGAGCAGACCGAGGGGAAGCGGAATCTGCTCGTCGAGCGCCGCCGGCGGATTGCCGACCAGGAGCGCGAGGCGGCCTCGATCGAGGAGGCGATGCTGGGAGCGCGGGAGGCGATCGCGCAGGGCGGGGTCGCCCTTGCGGCCCTGCAGGATCGTATCGACGCGCGGGTCGCCGAGCACGCGGAGTGCGTCTCCCGCCTTTCCGGGATCGAGGCGGCCCTCCGCGAGGCGCGTGGCCGGGAAACGGAGCTCGGGGAGCGGCAGGCCTCGGAGCGGCTGCGCTTGCAGCGTTTCGAGATGGACATCGCCGGGCTCGACGCTCTCCTTCACCAGCGGTACGAGATCCACCTGGACGAACTTCCACCGGTCGAGGCCGCCGAAGGGGAAGGCGCCGCGGCCGATGATCTTCCCGGTCTCGAGTCCCGTGCCGAGGAAATCCGCGAACGGATGGCTTCGATGGGAGAGGTCAACCTCGCCTCCCTCGATGAGCACAGGGAGCTGACGGAGCGGTTCACGTTCCTGTCGTCCCAGAAGGACGACCTGGAAAAATCCCTCGAGGACCTGTCGAAGGCGATCCAGAGGATCAACAGGACCACCCGGGAGCGCTTCACCAATGCGCTGGAGGAGATCAACGCGAAGTTCGGCGAGGTCTTTCACGGGCTGTTCCAGGGGGGGCGGGCCTCGTTGCGACTGGTCGACGAGGAAAACCTCCTCGAGTCGGGCATCGGGATCTTCGTACAGCTGCCCGGCAAGAAAGCGCTTCCCCTCGGCAGCCTGTCGGGCGGAGAGAAGGCGCTCACCGCCATCAGCCTCATCTTCTCCATCTTCCTCGTCAAGCCGTCGCCGTTCTGCCTGCTCGACGAGGTCGACGCACCGCTGGACGACGCCAACGTCGACCGTTTCAACGCCCTGGTGCGCGAGATGTCGCACCGGTACCAGTACCTCCTCATCACGCACAACAAGCGGACGATGGAGCTGGCCGACGTCCTTTACGGTATCACGATGGAGAAGCACGGCATCTCCCGCACCGTCTCCGTCAAGCTGAACAGCTGACCAGAGCAGAGGGCTCCATTCCATTAATGCGGCAACGTATCCATACTGCGGTCCCTTCGACGGAGTCGCCGGAGGAGGGGGGGCGAAGTGAGGTAAAGCGCAGCCGTGCGGGTTCATCGCACGGCGAGCCACGAACGGAGCCCCGCCCTCCGAGGCGACGCAGTCGAACCCTCCCGGAGGCGGCATGTTCTCCCGGTTGAAGGCGGGCTTGGCCAAGACCCGCGAATTCCTTTTCATGAACGTCGGGGCGATCGCGCGCGGGATCGGGCCCGTCGACGAAAACGTCCTCGGACAGCTCGAGGAGGCGCTGATCCTCGCCGATGTCGGGGCGGAACTTTCCCGGGAATACGTCGAAGGGCTGCGCGCCGCCTGGCGCTGCGGGGAGCTCCCGGACACCGACGCTCTGAGGGCCCGCTTGCGGGGTATGGTGGCGGACACACTCGCCCCCCGCATGGTCCCGCTGAAGGTGGCCGCGCCTTATCCGTTCGTCGTCCTCGTCGTCGGCGTGAACGGCGTGGGGAAGACGACCACGATCGGAAAGGTGGCGAGCGGCCTGCGGGAGGAGGGGCACACGGTCCTTCTCGCGGCGGCGGACACCTTCCGGGCCGCGGCGATCGAGCAGCTCGCCGTGTGGGCCGGGCGCACCGGGGCGGACATCGTCCGCCACAAGGAAGGGGCCGACTCGTCGGCCGTTGCGTTCGACGCCGTGCGGGCCGCGAAGGCAAGGGGGACGCACGTGGTCCTCGTCGACACGGCGGGGCGGCTCCACACCAAGTCCCACCTGATGGAAGAGGTGAGGAAGGTGGTCCGTGTGATCGGGAAGGAGATTCCCGGGGCTCCCCACGAGGTGCTGCTCGTACTCGACGCGACCAGCGGGCGCAACGCCATCGCCCAGGCCAAGACGTTCGAGGAGTTCACGGG
>Ga0172367_10005356_pt1 | contig 15551 bp, 14 predicted proteins | sample Lak10m_FD_114542 | JGI IMG/M metagenome (GOLD analysis project Ga0172367, IMG submission 114542) | Freshwater microbial communities from Kabuno Bay, South-Kivu, Congo - kab_022012_10m | ecosystem: Environmental > Aquatic > Freshwater > Lake | place: Democratic Republic of the Congo: South-Kivu... | reverse complement strand
TTTCACCACAAAGTTCACAAAGGGTCACAAAGGAGAGCAAAATGCTAAAAACAAGGTTTTCCTTCGTGTTCTTTGTGGTTTAGAACTTTGGTTTTAGTCTTAATATGACATTGTCAAATTAGACTTTATCCATAATAAGAACAAGCCTTTATTTATCCACAGACGGCGCAGATTTTCACAGATTTGCTTCTTGAAAATTTACCAATCTGTTCGATCTTTGAAATCTGTGGATTATTTCGAATAAAGTCAGTTTTTTCTAAAAACCCGCAGAAGAAGAAAAAGCGGCGTCAGGGTCATAAACCCAACGAGCAGGAGAAGCAGGACTGGCGAAGGCTGAGGCTTGGTCGGCGGCTGCGGAGCGTCGATCTGGAGCGCGGCGGCGTTGGCTTCGGTTAAATCTTCACCGTTTGCCAGGAGTTTATTTTCACGCAGAAGAAAGGCGGTCACCTGCCAGGCTTCGTCAGCGGTGAGGCTGGCGGGTCGCCAGTACGGCATGGCGGCAAAAATATAGGAACGCAAAGCAAGGGCATCGGGGAATTTTTGCAGGGTCCCCGCGCCAACCAGCGGGGGAATGATCTGCGGCAGGGTGAAGCCGTCTTCGTACGGGCGGTTGCCATGACAGCCCGAAGTCCAGCAGTTTCGATCCTCTTCGGGGTAGGTCAATTTGAATTCCTCGGTCAAACCCTGTCCGCGGTCTCCGTGACAGGGGAGGCAAGTCAGCCAGTAAACCTGCGCGCCCCTATCCGCCTGGGATGGTTCAACGGGAAGCGTGGGTTGGGCAAGTCGATTGGGCGTCGGCATAACTTGGGCGGTTGCCGTCCCCCTATCGAGGAAGAATCCCGAAAGAAGCAAAGCGGATCCAAGCACAATCAGTAGAAGTTGAAAGAGAAATCTGCGCTGCATAAACCTCAGACAACACTGGGAATAAAAATTGAACTACCCGTGAACAGAGTCGTCAACGCGGAGAAACGCCCAACCCCGCGCCATCGGGAACGAATATCGTCGCGCCGTCGTAGCGCAACCCGCTAAAAGCGTCGTTGGAAATCAGCAGGGGACCGTCCAAATCGAGGTGGTCGCAAAGCGGGGCAATGTGCGCGGCGGCAGAAACTCCCACCGAACTTTCGACCATGCACGAGAGCATGATTTTCATGCCGTGCGCGCGGGCAGTGTGAATCGTCCGCAGGGCTTCGCGCAAGCCGCCGGTCTTCATCAACTTGACCACCACCCCATCCACCGCGCCCGCGTAGGCGGCGACATATTGCGAAGTCTTGACGCTTTCATCGGCGAAGATGGGCGTGGTCACGCCGCGCGCGCGGAGTTCGTTACGCAGCCAGGCAAACGGCTTGGGGTCGCCGGGGGCAAGCGGCTGTTCGATGAGTTCGAGGTCGTACTGCGCCAGGCGCGGAATCAAATCCAAAGCCTGTTCGGGAGTCCAGGCGGCGTTGGCATCCACCCGCAAACGGGCGGCGCTTACCTGACGAATGGCAGCCACCGCAGCCTCCGGGTTATCCGCGTCCAACTTCACTTTGATTATCGGGTAATTCGACTCCTTCACCCGCGCCGCCATCGCTTCGGGCGTGTCGATGCCGATGGTGAACGAAGTCGGCTCCGGGGGGGTGGGCGTGAGTCCGAACAAACGATAGAGCGGTTGACCAAGCGCTTTTCCCCACAGGTCATGCAGGGCAATATCGACAGCGGCGCGGGCGGCTTGCGCCCCCGGCGGCAGGCGGTTGAGAATATCCTCCAGCGCGAAGGGGTCTGCGCCCAAAGGCGGCAGGTTGTTGAGATAAGCGGAAAGGCTTTCCTGCGTGTCTCCGTAATAAAAGACCGCCGCCGCCTCGCCGTAGCCAACCAGCCCATCGTGTTCGAGTTTGACCAAAACATTATGACGCTGGTCGCTTGCGCCATGCGAAACACGGAAGGTGGTTCGCAAATTCAGGGTCATGGGGTGAACAGAAAGTTTCATCGAGTCTCCTTGTATCGGGTGTTTTGCTATGAATTCAAGCCGTCATCCATCCCGCGCCGCGCCAGAAAGTCGGTGACGCGCCCCAGCCATTCGGTCAAAATCTCGTCGTGGACATTGTGCCCGATGCCTTTGGGAATCCATAACTCGGCGGCGGGGATGTGTCGGGCGATAAATTGCCCGTGCTCGTTTTCGGCGTTGACGCGGTCGGTCTCGCCTTGAATCACCAGCGTCGGGCGGGTCACTTTGGCAAGGTCTTCCGGCGCGTAGTTCGGCTCGCGGATGATTTCATCCACCGTCAGTTTGACCAGGCTGCGCCAATAATCTTTCCCAAGCGGCGCATGGAGCGCGACCATTTCCTCCATCCACAGCGGACGTTCGCGCTCGATGAAGTCAGGGTCGAAGAGCGGCGGCTCTTTGATAATCAAGTCGGGGCTGACCCAGGCATTGCCCGCCTGCGCGACGCAGGTCTGAACTACGTCGGGGTGTTCGAGCAGAATCACCAGCGCGATGTTGCCGCCGTTGCTATGACCGATGACATGGGCGCGTTCAAAGCCCAGGGCGCGAATCAGCGCCGCCATGTCTGCCGCGTGTTCTTTGAAGGTGTAGGTCATGCGCGGGTTTTCGGATTGCCCATGTCCGCGACAGTCGGGGACGATGACGAAATAATCCGCCGCCAGCAGCGGGGCGACCTTGTTCCAGCAGGAGTAACCCGTTTGGGTTGCGCCGTGAATCAGCAGAATCGGCGCGTGGGCGGGGCGTCTGTTGCCGTAGGTCTGGTAGTAAAGTTTTGCGCCATCGACAGATAGAAAGGGCATGTTGACCTCGTTTGCAATTGTATCAAGCGCGGACAAAAAACAAGGATTCAGTTGCCTGAATCCTTGTCAGAGTTGAAACGACAGAACGTCCGCAGGGTTAGGATTTGCCGCGCATGCGCGGGTCGAGCACATCGCGCAGGGCATCGCCGACAAGGTTGAAGCCCATCACATACAACACCAGCGCCAGGCCGGGCCAGACGATAATGTACCAGTACGTGTTGAGGCTGGTAATCCAGTTGCGGGCAAAGGAAAGCACCTGTCCCCAATCTGCATAGCCGACTTCCGTGCCAATGCCGAGAAACGACAACGCCGCAAACGAAAGTACCACATCACCGACTGCCAGCGAAGCCAGCACCAGGGTGGGGAAAATGGCATTGGGAATGATATGACGGAAGAGGATGCGGCTGTCCTTGACTCCGATGACGCGCGCCGCCATGATATAGTCGCGCTCCTTGATCGAAAGAATATCACCGCGAATAATGCGGGCATATCCCATCCAGCCAAATGTGATCAACGCAATAATGGCTGGATACAAACTCTTTCCGATCTTTGGCGTCAGCACCGCCGCAAGGATCAAAGCCGCAAGGATGAAGGGTAAGGTCAGGAAAATATCGACGATGCGCATGATGATGTTATCCACCACGCCGCCGTAATAGGCTGAAATCGAGCCGATGGTAATGCCAATCAGGAAGGTGGCTAGGGTAACGATCAAGCCGGTACGGAAGGCTGTGCGCGTTCCCCAGATAATGCCGTAGAAAACATCATACTGTCCCTGCGAAGTGCCGAGGATATGCACCCATTGATCCGTGCCCATGACGGCTTCATACCAAAAGGGAACCTCGGGCGGCTTGCTTGTCCACGGCGACATCATCGGCTGTGGTTCCGATTTGAAACCGTCACGCGGAATCTTATAGGGGTCTTTCGGGTTGACCGGCGGAGCGATCAACGGGGCGGCAATGGCAATGATGATAAAAAGCCCGATCAGCACAAAACCCATGATGGAGGCGGGGGTCTTGAGCAAGCCGGTTACAATGCGATAATTTTCAGGTCCGAGAAAACGCTCCAGGCGACTGATGTCACGAACAGCGACGGTCTCGCTCAGAAGGGTGTTATCTCCGCTTGGGGTGGTTTGAGTCATTAGCGAACTCCTTGACTAGGATAAACGCACGCGCGGATCAACCACTGCGTACAACACATCGACGACCAGGTTGGCGACAATCAGGATAAACCCGTTGAAGAGCGCAAAGCCCAGGGTGGTAATCACGTCCAACTGGGCAGCGGCATCGGCAGCCGCCTGTCCAATTCCGGGGTAGTTAAAAACGGTTTCGGTAATCACCACGCCGCCCAGCAATCCAACGACGGTAAAGCCTGCGAGCGTCACGACAGGAATCATGGCATTCGGCTGGGCATGTTTGAAAATCACATCGCGTTCGGGCAAGCCCTTGGCGCGCGCCGTGATGACATATTCCATGCGCAGGGTTTCCAGCATCGAGGAACGGGTCACGCGCAGGAAGGTCGCCCAACTGATGTAGGACAGGGTCAAAATCGGCATTGCCATGTGACGCAGGGCATCCAGGAAGATGTCGAAGCGACCATTCAACAGAGCGTCGAAAGTCAGCAGGCTGGTGTATTGGTGAAATTCCTCCGAGTGAATGACGATGTTTGCCCAATCCGAAACCCTGCCTGGCGGGAACCATTGCAGGTTGGCGTAGAAAATCATCAACATCAACAAGCCAAACACAAAAGTGGGGAAGGAAGTACCGATAATGCTGAATATTCTGGCAGCCTGATCGATAAACCCGTTTTGATGCACGGCAGCCTGCACGCCCAGCCAAATGCCCACAAAAATTACCGGGGCAATCGCCCAAATGGTCAGGTCGAGCGTGTTCGGAAAGCGGGTGCGGATCAGATCGATCACAGGCTCAGAGGCGGTGCGGGAATACCCAAAATCGCCGAAGAGGATGCCGCCCCTCCTCTCGCCGCTTGTCCCCTCGACCTTTCCCACCAGCCAAATCCAATACTGGATGTGAACCGGCTTATCCAAGCCATAATGGGTGATGATCGCCTGCACCTGTTTGTCATTTCTCGGCACATCGCGAATGTACAAAGCCGAACGTTCCACCGGTCCCAGGAACTGCAGCATGGAAAAGATCAGAACCGTGACGCCAAACAGCAGCAGCGGAACAAGCAATAAACGACGGATAATATAAGTGAGCATTTTCACCTCGAAAGTTTTGTCATTTCAAGCGAACTAAATTCGGGAAATTGAGTTCGGTCAACAGGATAAAACCTTCATGGAGCGTGCGGGCGCCATTTTCAGGCGCCCGCACATAAAACACTTAGCCGAACTACTTGATGGCGAAGTTATAGATGATCACATCCTGAATGATGCCAGGACGTCCGATGTACAAGCGCAGGGGTCCACCGGTACCGGTTTCGCCGTCGGCGCAAGCCACGAACTTCTCGACGCCAACCTTGGTTGTGTCATACTTGCACAACTGCTGGACGGGACCGTATTCGTTCTTCTCGAGATCGAAGACGCGGAACTCGCCAACGAAATTGTCAGCCTGCGGGCGGTTCTCGACGGGAACATCGACGATGTCGGCATCGCCAGCCTGCAACAGAGCAAAGCGGGTGCCCCACTCTTCAACGATCAAGAAGACGACGCGTCCGAGTTTGGCGGGAGCGCCCCAGTATTCTTCGTTGCGGGTGAGGACGATTTCCTGTCCGGGTGTGCGGTGGTCCAGTTTGTAGGGACCCGTGCCATTGATGATGGTGGAGAAGGGATCATCAGCGGACTGCATGGCATAGAAGTTCTGCCAGGTGTCGCAGGAGCCATCCCAACCGCCGTTCTCAGCAACCCATTCCATATCCATCACAGCGCCCCAGGTCTGGGCGATGGTGGGCAGGAAGGGACCCCAAGGCTGGGCGAGGGTCATGGTGACGGTGCCAGCGGCATCATCGGCAACAATCGCGGCTTTGGTCTTTTCACAAGCAGCAACAAGGGCAGCCGGGTCGGTGGCAGCCATGAGGTCGCGGTCATCCGCGGCGGAGCCATCGCCAGCAACCAGGGAGATGTCATCGACGCCGACACCGAAGAAGGGTTCAGCCAGCAGCCATTGCGGGGAGACATAACCACCCTGCAGAAGTCCACGCTGGAAGGAGTAGGCAACATCGGACGGGGTCAGGTCGCCGCCTTCATGGAATTTCACGCCTTCGCGAATCTTGAAGGTGTACACGGTGCCGTCTTCCGAGACTTCCCAGGATTCGGCAAGCATCGGGACGAATTTATCGGTGGCAGCGCCATCGTAGAACACCAGGGTTTCATAGGTATTCTGGATGACTTCACCGCTGGAGGTGTCGTAGGCAAGGGCGGGATCGAAGGTGTCGATATCGCCGATGGTGGCGTAATTAAAGACATCGGGATTCTTGGCATCGGCAGATTTACTCATCGCCGCATAGTATTCACCGGAGAAGATCGGGTTGAGAATGCGACCTTCCACCCACTTCTGTTCGAAGCCGTGGCTGGTTGCCAACACAATCGGAGCGCCGGGGACGAGGTCAAAATACAGTTTGTTGAATTCCTGGTAGGTTGCATGGCGGGCTTCATTGGTCGTGCCGGCAACGCCTTCATCCAACAGGGGCTTGAACTGAGCCTTGAGATCATCCGGCATGTTCTGGCGATTGCCATAGGAGCCGGTGGTGTAGGGCTGATACCAGTTGTGCGGATCGTGAATATCTTCCTGCCAGCCAGCGGTCATGACCGGGATTTGTCCGGCGCGTTGGGCGGTGAGGTAGGCGGGCCAGGGCAGACCGAGGATTTCAACCACGAAAAGCTCGTTGACTGTGGACAGGCTGGAAGCCATGATTTCAGCCACGATCTGGCGGGTGGTGTTACCCTGGTTGTAGAGCATCTGAATGCGGAAGCCGGTAGTCCAGACATCGCCTTCGGGGTCTTCGCCAGCGGCAATGCCGTCATGATCAAGGTCTGCCATTTGGAATTCGGCGGCAGATTTCTCGAGGTCATAGACATAGTGTTCGGCATTAAGATCATAGCCGGGCATGCCAGCCAGGGGCAGGGAAAGCGACTGAACCGCTTCGCCAAGAAAAACATCATTGACAAAAGTATCCCAGTCGAAGGCATAGCTGAACGCCTTGCGGATGTGAACATCAGCAAAGAAGTCAACCGGAATGCCATTGCCATCCAACATGCCAGAGCCAAGGTAGGGGCTGGTGGGTCCAGCTTCGGGGGCTTCGGTTGCGGCGGGGGCTTCAGCGGCGGGGGCTTCAGCAGCAGGGGCTTCGGTGGCGGGAGCGCCACAAGCCGCCAGCGCCATGCTGAAAACGACCAAAAGGCTTAATAGTGCAAACATTTTTCGCATTTTTTTCTTCTCCTCAAAATAGGTAGGGTTTATCGACATGTTGTACTGCTTTAAAAATGGAATCGTTCCGTGCGAAGCATCACCTCCTTTTTATGTGCTACGAAACCAAATGACATGCCACAAAATGACCGGGTCTGACCTCGCGGAATTCGGGGCGGCTTTCGGCACAAACTTTATCTGCGATGGGGCAACGAGTGCGGAAGCGGCATCCCGAAGGCGGGTTGACCGGCGAAGGGACATCGCCCTCCAAAATAACACGCTTGCGATTGATATCCGCCATGGGGTCGGGAATCGGAACCGCAGAAAGCAAAGCCTGGGTATAGGGATGCAGTGGGTCGAGATACAGGTCGTCGCGGTTTGCCAGTTCCATAATCACGCCAAGATACATCACGGCGACGCGTTTGCTGATGTGCCGCACCATGGAAAGGTCATGGGCAATGAATAAATAAGTCAGGTTGAATTGCTCCTGCAACTCCTCCAACAGGTTCACCACCTGCGCCTGAATGGAAACATCCAGCGCAGAGATGGGTTCATCGCAAATGATGAAGGATGGCTGCAAAGCGAGGGCGCGCGCCACGCCGATGCGCTGGCGCTGTCCGCCCGAAAACTCATGCGGATAACGACCGGCAAAGCCGGGGTTGAGTCCGACCAGTTCAAGCAAGTGCGCCACACGTTCCTGGATTTCTTTTCCCGCCGCCACGTTATGGACAGAAAGCGGTTCGCCGACGATTTCACCCACGGTCATGCGCGGGTTGAGCGAGGCATACGGGTCCTGGAAGATCATCTGCATCTGGCGGCGCATCCAGCGCATTTCCTCGCGCTTCAACGAAACCAGATTGGTGCCTTCGAAGAATACCTCCCCAGCGGTGGGCTTGTAGAGTTGAAGGATGGTGCGCCCCGTTGTGGATTTACCGCAGCCTGACTCACCCACCAAGCCGAGTGTCTCGCCGCGGCGAACATCGAACGAAACGCCATCGACGGCATGAACCGCGCCCACCTGGCGCTGAATCACTCCACGATAGATCGGAAAGTGCATCTTAAGGTCGGATACTTTCAAGAGGACATCGTTATTGTCGGACATTAGCGCGGTCTCCCCGTTTTGGTGTCGACCCAACATGCCACACGGTGTTCATCAGCGACGGGGTCAAGGGTTGGATTTTCCTTCCAGCAGCGTTCCATCGCCCACTTGCAGCGCGGCGCGAACGGACAAGAATGAGGTTTTTGATATAGAACGGGCGGCTGCCCTTCGATGGAATACAGACGGCTGTGGGCATTCCGATCGACACGCGGCAGGCTGTTGATCAACCCGATGGTATAAGGATGCGTTGGGCTGGCGAATAATTCGGTTACAGATGCTTCTTCGATTACACAGCCGCCATACATCACCAATACCCGCTGCGCCAGACCGGCAACCACACCCAAGTCATGCGTAATCCAAACGATTGCCATGCCAAGCTCATTGCGCAGGCGCTTGACCAGGTCAGTGATCTGCGCCTGAATGGTTACGTCGAGCGCGGTGGTGGGTTCATCTGCGATCAGAACCTGCGGACTACAGGAAAGCGCCATGGCAATCATCACGCGCTGGCGCATACCGCCAGAATATTGATGAGGATAATCATTCAAACGTTCTTTGGCATTCGGAATTCCCACCATACCGAGTAATTCTGCCGCGCGATCACGAGCCTGGTTTTTCGTCATCCCGATGTGAAGCATCAGGGGCTCTTCGAGTTGACGCCCAATGGTCAGCACAGGATTCAACGATGTCATCGGGTCCTGGAAAATCATGGCGATTTGCGCGCCGCGCACATGACGAAGTTTTTCAGCAGGCATTTTTAGCAGGTCTTCACCCAGGAATAGCGCCTCCCCCGCCGCTACTTTTCCTGGAGGGCTTGCTACCAAGCCCAGCACAGACAACATGGTTACACTCTTGCCGCAACCACTTTCTCCTACAACCCCCAATGTCTCACCTTCCTTCAATCCAAACGAGACTCCATTTACTGCGTGAACGATACCTTCCGGGGTCTTGAATTGCGTCTCAAGCCCTTTTATATCTAGCAAAAGATCAGGCATCCGTGAGATCCTTTTCTATATTGGGATAAATGCCAAGCTTTAACATTTTTATCTTCACCGTACTCCGACTTTCGATCCATCTCGAAATCATAAACAAGGATCACAACTCAAAATAAAAAAGCAAAGCCTGACAATGCTATGTTTAAAGAATAAGCAGACGAATTATACCTAATTCTCTTAGGGCGTCAACAGAGATACTCACAAGCGCGCGCACAATTGCCGATTTTTCATGAAAAACCAACAAAGAACTGACTTGAGTTTAGCGTTCAAAAAACCTTCGCCGCGAATTTACCCCTACGGGCACAATATCGCCAATTTCGCGGATTTTTCAAGAAAATTAGCGAAATTGGCGATATTGGCGGCAAAAAGCGACTTGAAAAAAATAGGCAAAAACCAAATCTAAACTCAAGCGCTGAATCAAGCAACCAAAGAAAGGATTTTCCCTCGATTTTGAAGCCTGTTTTGAAGCCTGGCAGGTCGTATCCTTTGGGCAACAATTCACCCTGTTAGCAAGGAAAGGATACCTTCCATGAAAAATAAAATCTCCTCATTCGTGTTTGCTGCTCAAAAAATCAACCGCCAGCACCTGCAACTGGCTCTCGTCATCGCTTCGTTGGTCATGCTCGTCCTCGGCGTGGGCGCCCCCACCGATGGCGGCGGCGTTGGCAGATAAGTGATTTTACTGACGTCCATAGCCGCCGGGCTGGCAACAGGCATGGCGTGGTCGCACTGGCGTGGTCAACCTTACCCAGTTCCGTCGCTCCGTTCCCTATGGCTGGTTTTTGCCGCATTCCTGCCGCAATTCTTCATTACCTACCTGCCAGCCAGCGGGGATTTTCTTCCCGATACGCTTGCCGCGCTTCTGCTAATCAGTTCGCAGTTGGTGTTGCTGATTTTTGTCTGGCTAAACCGCCATCTGTCTGGCATGATCATCCTGTTCTGCGGGGTTCTGCTGAATCTATCGGTGATGACTGCCAATGGCGGCTTTATGCCCATCAACCCCAAAACCGCCAGTCGGCTGGTGAGTGAAGACCTGTTACAAAACGTCGAAATTGGAAGTCGATTCGGAACAAAAGACATTCTCAAACCAACAGAAGATACCCGTCTCGAATGGCTGTCAGATCACTTCCTGACTCCCTCCTGGTTTCCATATCAGGTTGCTTTCAGTCTCGGCGATATTTTTATTTTCCTTGGCGTGTTTTGGCTTCTCGCCAGGGTAGACACACCCGCACAATTTACGCAGAAAGGCGCCTCCTCATGATTGCCCCGATGACCTATCAAACCACCACAGCTAGAAAACTTGTCTCGCGTTCAGGTCTGTCCAATGGTATCAGCAAGATCTTTGCCGCAGCGGTTGTCGATCGTCAGTTCTGCGACATCCTCCTGCAAGACCCTTCCATTGCCCTCCAAAAAGGCTATCAAGGGGAAACCTTCCCTTTGAGCAAAGAAGAAAAAGACCTGATTGTCTCCATTCGAGCCAATTCCCTTTCGGACCTTGCCAGACAAATCAACCGCACCCTATTGGACACCCCCTAACCCGCCGGGACACCAGCAATGACGCCTGTCAAATTTGGGCGACTCCCCCCTCATTTAAAGTATGTACACCGATTCAAGCCTGCACATCCCGCCCCATGCCGATCAAATCGTCGAAGCCATGCTTCATGCCTACGACGATTTAATATTAATTCTCAATAAAGATGGGGTCATCCTCGAACACAAGTCGGGCAATTCATTTCACCTCCATGCACTCTGGAAAACCAAGTTAAGAAAAAAAGTGCAGGATATGCTGCCTGTCGATGCGGGATTAAAAATCACCGCCGGACTTGACAGCCTCCGCCAGGGAAGCGGAGCGGTTCAGTTCGAGTTTTCCACCCTAACACACGCCGAAACCAAATGGTATGAAGTCCGACTGATCACAGCCTTCGACGAACAGGCTATCGCCTTTTTTCGAGACATCACAAAGCACAAGTTGTCGGAAGAGAAAATAAAAAGCCACCTGAATCAATTGGACGCCATGAGGTCAATCGACCTTGCCATCACCTCCGGCAGGGACTTAAAACAAACCCTGTCCATGATTCTGGACTACATACGCAAATACCTGAAGGTAGACGCGGCTTCTGTGCTGCTGCTCAACCCGCAAACACAAAGGCTCGATTTTGCCGCAGGCGTGGGCTTTTTGACAAACGCATTACAGTTTACGCATTTGAAAATCGGCGAAGGGCTGGCGGGGCAATCCGTACACAAAAGAACGCTCATCCACGTCTCCGACTTGAAGAAGCGCGAAACAGGCTTGCTATATTCAGCCAATTTCAGCGGAGAGAACTTCGTCGAATACTATGCCATTCCGCTGGCAGTCAGAGAGCAGATTTTGGGCGTGTTGGAAATCTTTCACCGCTCCAAACTATCTGCCGGGGAGGAATGGAATCATTTCCTGAATATTCTTGCGGGACAAGCCTCCATTGCCATCGACAGCGCCGTCATGCTCAAGAATTTACAGCAATCCAACGTCGAACTTACCCTGGCGTACGACAAGACAATCGACGGCTGGTCGCGCGCGCTCGACCTCCGCGACAAAGAGACCGAAGAGCACACGCGCCGCGTGACCGAATTAACCCTGCGTCTGGCGCAAAAGTTGGAAATTCCCGAAGCCGAAAAAAAGCACATCCGCCGCGGAGCCATTCTGCATGACATTGGCAAGGTCGCCATTCCCGACCACATATTATTCAAGCCAGGCGCGCTGACCACAGAAGAGTGGACAATCATGCGGCGTCACCCGCTGATTGCCGAGGAAATTCTGATGCCAATTTCCTATCTTGCCTCTGCCCTGCCGATTCCCCGTTTTCATCACGAGAAATGGGACGGCAGCGGGTATCCGGATGGACGCGCGGGCGAAGCCATCCCGCTGGCGGCGCGCCTCTTTGCCTTCGCCGATGTCTACGACGCGCTTACATCCAATCGTCCCTATCGCCCGGCCTGGTCACAGGCAGACGCGCTTCATTACATTCGCAAAAACTCCGGAAGCCATTTCGACCCAAAGATCGTCCCTGCTTTCATCCACATGATGGCAGGATAATCATCATTTTCACATTTCGCTGTATCGGTGGTTTCGAGGGGAATCCTGGTACTTGAGGGGTCATTTTCAGCGTACACGCCGGAAGATCCGGCGTGTACCGTTTAAAACCACAAAGCCGAGTCCCGTCGTTCAAACCACACTTCGTAAGATTAATCGAACAACAAGGGGACTTGTCCAGTATAATTAGAAATAATGAACGTCTTAAACAGACAGAGGAAACATGGCAGAGAAAATCCTAATAATCGACGATGACGTAGATACGCTTCGGCTTGTTGGACTGATGTTGCAAAGACAGGGCTACGAGATCAGCGTCGCCTCCAATGGCTCGCAGGGACTGGCAAAAGCGCTGGAAGAACGCCCTGACTTGATTCTGTTGGATGTCATGATGCCCGACATGGACGGCTATGAGGTGGCGCGCCGACTGCGAAAGAACCCCGCTACGCTGGCAGTTCCGATTTTGATGTTCACCGCCAAGACGCAGTTGGACGATAAGGTGACAGGCTTCGAGGTGGGCGCCGATGACTACCTGACCAAACCCACCCATCCCACAGAATTGCAGGCACACGTCAAGACGCTGCTTGCGCGTTCGGCGCAAAAGGAAAAAGTCACGGGCGAAATTGCTGCCGCCCCACAGGAAAAGCGCGGATACGTGGTGGGCGTAATTTCGGCGCGCGGCGGTCTGGGCGTTTCGTCGCTGGCATCCAACCTGGCAGCGGGGATTTTTTCCCAGACACAGTCAGATATCATCCTTGCCGAACTCACACCGGGGCAGGGCACCATCGGCTTGGACTTCGGTTATCAAAATCCAAAAGGTTTGACCGAACTTCTACAGGGAACTGTCGCCGAAATCACCCGCGAAAAAGTGGAATCTTCCCTTTCACCGCATAGTTCGGGCGTGAAACTGTTGCTGGCATCCGGCAACCCGCGCGATATGGCGTTGACCTCGCAAGTGCAAAATTACGAAGCGCTCATAGCGCGTCTTTCGACTCTTGCCCGTTTTGTCATCCTGGATATGGGAAATGGGCTGCCCACGTTCACCCAAAAGATCCTGCCCATGTGCAGTGAATGCCTGGTTGTCATGGAAGGGGTTTCCAGCACCATCCAGCATACCCGCCTCCTCATCGACGACATCGTTGCCGGAAATATCGACTCCAACAAAATCAACGTGGTTTTGAATAATCGTATGCGCAGCGAATCGCAGATGCAACTATCGCAAGCGCAGGAAAAACTGGGACATTCGATTGCCGCCACCCTGACCCCAGCCCCGGAAGCATTCCTACAGGCGGCGCGCCTGCAGACCCCCGTTGTGATCTGCCAACCGACCAACATGACTTCACAGCAATTCCTAAAACTTGCGGATGCCATTATCGAGCGCGAAAAACAGCAATGACCCTTTTCCCTCCCCGGACGCAGTCAGCCATTGATTTCGCTGCGGATTTATTCCGCCAATCAAAACACGCTGTCTTGCTAACGGGCGCCGGACTATCCACCCCGTCGGGAATCCCGGATTTTCGCTCCACCGGCACGGGCTTGTGGTCGCGCGACGAACCCATGGAGGTAGCTTCGCTCAGTACCTTTCGCACGGCGCCGGAACGTTTTTTCGCCTGGTTTCATCCATTGGCAAGTCAAATCTATAATGCCCAGCCCAACCCGGCGCATTTTGCGCTGGCTGGGCTGGAAAAAGCGGGGCGCATACATTCCATCATCACCCAAAACATCGACATGCTTCACCAAAAGGCGGGCTCGGAATCTGTAATTGAAATGCACGGAACCATGAAGACGCTGACCTGTACCCAGTGTTATCATCGGGAAGATGCCGCGCTTCATTTGAATTCATTCGTCGCGCAAGGCAAAATTCCCCGCTGTCCCAAGTGCGGGCAACTCCTCAAACCGGATGTGATTCTGTTCGGCGAGCAATTGCCCCAGGCTGCCTGGTTCAAAGCGCAACGCGAAGCGCGTCAGTGTGATTTGATGCTGGTAGTGGGTTCTTCGCTCGAAGTGCTGCCTGTGGCGGGTCTGCCCATGCAAGCGCTCGACCGCGGCGCCCACTTGATCATCGTCAACAATGCGCCAACCTACATCAACATCCGCGCAGATGCGGTGTTCACGGAAGACGCAGCGGTGATCATTCCTGCTATTGCAGAGAAGGTGTTAAATGGCTGAAGTAAAGACCGAAAAACTGGATGGCTACCGCCGCCTGATTGACATCGCCCGCGACCTTGCCTCCACCCTCGACCTGGATATCCTGCTCTCGCGCATTGTCCACGCCGCAGCCGAAATCAGCGGAGCGGAAGCCGCATCCATTCTATTGTTCGACGACACCTCGCGCCAGTTGTACTTTCAGGTGGCGACCAACATGGACGAATCCACACGGCGCGGCATTGTCGTCCCGTTGGACGGCAGCATTGCGGGCTGGATCGTCAACAATCGGCAGACGGTACGAATTACAAATGTACACAACGACCCGCGCTTCTTTGCAACCGTGGAACAAACAACGGGATTCTCGACCGAATCGATTTTGGGGATTCCGCTGGTCACCAAGAACAAGATCGTCGGCGTGCTGGAGGCTTTGAACAAGCCCAAGGGAAAATTCACCGACAACGACGAATCGATGCTGCTGGTGCTGGGGGCACAGGCTGCGGTTGCCATCGAAAACGCGCGCCTGTTCCAACAATCCGACTTAATCTCGGAGTTCGTGCATGAATTGCGCACGCCGCTGGCATCGCTCAGCACCGCCACCTATCTATTGCTGCGACCTGAAATGTCGCAGGAACAGCGCGACCAGATCGTCAACAACATTCACAACGAGACCATGCGCCTTAACTCGCTGGCATCCTCGTTTCTCGACCTTGCCCGGCTCGAGTCGGGGCGCGTTCAATTCCGCAAGACACGCTTTAGCATTGCCGACCTGTTCTATGAATGCAAAGACGTGATGTCCTCGAAGGCAATGGAAAGCAACATCCAGATTCGCGTGGAATCTCCGGAGGGAATGCCCCTGCTGGATGCGGACCGCGACAAGGTTAAACAGGTGCTGTTGAATTTGCTTAGCAATGCCATCAAATATAACCGTCCCAATGGAACGGTCATGCTGCGCGCGGAAGTGCTGGAAAAGGAAATCGTCATGTATATTCAGGATACGGGTTTGGGAATCCCCGACGAGTCCCTGCCGCACCTGTTCGAGAAATTCTTCCGTGTGCGCGAGCATGAATCCCGTGTTTCCGGCACCGGGCTGGGGCTTTCCATCT
>Ga0172367_10005352_pt1 | contig 15557 bp, 6 predicted proteins | sample Lak10m_FD_114542 | JGI IMG/M metagenome (GOLD analysis project Ga0172367, IMG submission 114542) | Freshwater microbial communities from Kabuno Bay, South-Kivu, Congo - kab_022012_10m | ecosystem: Environmental > Aquatic > Freshwater > Lake | place: Democratic Republic of the Congo: South-Kivu... | reverse complement strand
AATGATATACGCAATATTTCAAAGAACTTTTTTTGGGTTATTTTTCCCAATTATACGACTTTTTTTTTAACAAATTATTAATCAACTAAAAATGTCGACTCCGACTTTTCGGAGGGGACACAAAAATCACTTTTACAATCATGCAAAAAATTGCACTTAAATCAACTACGCTACAGTTTTTGTTGGTATTCATTTTAATGGGTTTGAACACTGTCCGGTCACAGTCGTGGGAGGCTGATGTAACCAAAATCGGACAATCGCAGGCCGGAGGATTTGATTATCAGTGGAAAAATTTTACGACTGCCGAAATCGGAACGCGAACATGGAATTTCGATTACAGCGGTATTCGAACATTGAAACACGCGCCTGCTGTTGGAATTCATCCGCGCATTTTCTTTAATCCCGAAGATACAACCGAAATCCGAATCCGGCTGAACACAACCACAAACGGCATTGAGCTGAATCGCAAACGACACGCTTTTACCACTTTGCTGCATTTAGGATATACCAACGGCACCTACAACCGAAATGCCGCTTATGCCAAAAACAGTTTGGGTCAGGCCTACATTGGGAACACCGGTTATTGGGATTTGAAACCAATCTACGATACTTTTGCCGCAGGTAATACTTCGGGTTATACGCTTATGAAGCTTAAGAACGGAGGTGCTGCGGGCGCATTTGCCAACATGCTTTCGATGGAAGCGTTTGAGTGTTTAATCTATAAAAACAACTACGATCCGGATACCCGACTGACTTATCAGGCACGTGCTACAAAACTGGCAAAAGTGCTTACCTCATTTGCTTATGCAGCTTCCTGCAACGGACTCAGTGCTGTTAATTACACCAAAGCGGGCGGCATGGCTTTACCTATTGCTTATGACCTGAATTATTGGGCAATGAATGCCGGACAGCGCGATACAGTGCGCAAAGCAATTGTTCTGATGATTCCCGATACACCAAGATATGGCAGTCAGAATGCACCTTATGCCACCATAAGCAACTGGACAACGCTGAATTTCTTCGAAATAATTCCAAATCTGGCCATTGAAGGCGAAACCGGCTACAAACCTACGCTTACGCACGATTGGGCAAAAGTACTGTATAAATTTATTTCGTATGGTTTCTACCAGAGCGGTTGCGGTTGGGAAGGTCTTGGCAAAAATTACATGAATACCGGCTATCAGATTGCCATGGCACGTCGTGGATATAGTTTGCTGGGACATCCGCATTTACGCACTTTCGGCAACAATTATTTGCCGGCGCTGACGCAGCCTTTCGGGTATTCGTTTACCGGCGACGATGCGCTGGGCGGTAGCGGAATGAATATACAGTTAGGAAAATACAAATTCTCTGTTATAGATGCTGTGGGTTTGAAATGGACCTTCCCGAACGATGATGCTGTGGATTTTATGTGGCGCAATTATGCCGGAAATATCGTCAACGGACAGGAAGTAGCTGATTATTCAGCCGGAATGCTCGACCCCTGTACCACCAGTTATCACGATTATTATGCTGTTTTACAGTCCTATATTTCCGACTTTTCGACAGTTGATTTTGCCACACACGCGCAATCGGCTCTCAGAAATCCGGACTTTATTGAAACCGATCGCGGACAAATCATTATGCGTAGTGGTTGGAATACAAACGCTTTACAAACCATTTTCAATGTGCGTCAGAACCTCGGCGGACACACCAATGCCGACAGGAATAGTTTTACGCTGAGTTCGCACGGACGCATTTGGGTTCCACTCCGAAATGCTGCCGGAGGTGCCTATTACGATGTTTCGGAAGCGCACAGCTGTATTTTTGTGGATGATATGGCCATGAAAATCACCAATGTCGAAGGGAATAAACTTCGTCAGCCGGGAAAGTTGCTTGACTGGAAATCGGGTTCGGTGCTCTCGCAGGCAACAGGCGATGCTACCTATGCTTATTCGTGGGAATGGAGCTGGAGTGCGCAGGCACCTGGAAAAGATAATCCGTTGCTGGGAAAAACAGAAGCAGGTAAACAAGTATGGACAAAAGTTACCGAAACGCTGAATGATTTCAGAATTAATCCTTCGTCCGAAACCTTCTACAACATTCCGTTCTACGATTTTGCTCCCTGGAATTCGCCATCTGATTACCGCGAAACCATGATTAAACGGCCTTACAATCCAATGGAAAAAGTGTATCGTTCGGTCAATATGGTTCGGGGAAAACATCCGTTTTTACTTATTGTTGACGATATCAGGAAAGATGTACAGACTCATAATTACAAATGGACTATGCAATTAGCCGCTGATATTATCATTGAATCGTCGGTTGATAAAGGAAACGGAATGTTTGATGTTGTTCTGAAAGAAAGTGCCGGTAACAGGCGTTTGCTGGTGCGAATGCTTTTTCAGAAAGATTATCAAAACGGCACTCCTCCTGCAGGGATAGATACTACCTGGTACTTAACCGGCGATGGTAAAAGCTACAAAGGTTATCGGTTGGTTTGCGAAAGTAACGCTGTTTCACCCGATTTTAAAGTGATGCTTTTCCCTTTTACAGATGGAGAACAATTGCCCGCAACAACCTGGAATACTGATAAATCAAAACTGACCGTTAGCTGGAGCGACGAACAAACGAATCTGGGCTTTGCACAATCATCCGGTCTGACTAAAGTTTCATTATTATCAACCGGCTTACAATCAGCAACTAAAACTACGGGACTTTCAATTTCTCCAAATCCGGCTAAGAACACAGTATTGGTAAAGGATGTCGAAAATTCGATGTTGTCGGTTTACGATATCACGGGAAAAGAAGTATTAAAAAAAAAGTGTTCCGATAATGAGGAAATGATGAATATTTCGGAACTGGCTAATGCCTGTTATGTGGTAAAAGCTGTTGATGGAGAATCTGTAAAGCAGGCAAAAATGATAGTTAGAAAGTAAATTAAAAAATAAATATATAAAAAATGAGAACAAAAAACTTTATTCTGATAGCCGTCAGTCTGGCGATTTCACTTACAACGAGTGCTGCCGTAAAACCAAACTCGCTTTTTACAAACAATGGCGTTTTACAACAAGGCGTAGAAGTACCGATATGGGGAACTGCTTCTGAAGGTGAAAAAGTGACCGTGGAATTTGTAGGGCAATCACTCACCACAACAGCCCAGAACGGAAAATGGTTGGTGCGCCTGAAACCATTAAAAGCTACATCGGAGCCTCAAACAATGACTGTAAAGGGTGAAAATTCAGTGACAATATCCAATATCCTCGTGGGCGAAGTTTGGCTTTGCAGCGGACAAAGCAATATGGGTTTTCCGCTTCGCGCCGTAAAAGCCATAAATGGTTATCCTGCTGTAAGCGAAGTGCTGAAAGATGCTCAAAATTATCCGCTTATCCGTCAGTTTTCAATACCGCTGATAAAATCTACCGATATTCCGCCCATTGTAGACGATGTAAATGGAAAATGGAACGTCTGCGACAGCAAAACAGCTGAGAATTTTTCGGCTGTGGCTTACTTTTTCGGTCGCGATTTATTTAAGAAACTAAACGTGCCTATCGGACTAATCAATTCGTCGTATGGCGGAACGGCCTGCGAAAACTGGATGAGTAAAGAAACGCTCGAATCCTTTCCCGAACTGAAAAGCATTATGGAAAATTATACCAAAGCGCTGAAAGATTTTGGTCCGAAATTGCAGGGTTATTTAATGAACGAAGCGTCGTTATTGCAACAATACAGCGTTGATTCAGCACAGGCTGTTCAGCAGGGCAAATCCTTACCTAAAAAACCTGCTGCTCCCATGAGTCCTGCCGAACGTGGTGGTCCTACCGGATTGTGGAATACCATGCTTTATCCCTTGATTCCGTACGCCATAAAAGGTGCTGTCTGGTATCAGGGCGAAGCCAATGCCAGTCGTGGTATTCAGTACCGCACCTTGCTTCCCGCAATGATAAATATCTGGCGGACAGAATGGAAGCAGGGTGATTTTCCGTTTTTGATTGTGCAAATTCCGGGTTGGAAAAACCATTATCCTGAACTAAAAGAAGCGCAATTGTTGACCTGGCAAAAAGTGAAAAATACAGCCATGACAGTTACGTACGACTGCGACGATACGCTCGATGTGCATCCCGGAAACAAACAACCTGTTGGTGAACGGTTGGTGCTGGCTGCCCGTGCAGTGGCTTACGGTGAAAAAATTGAGTATTCCGGACCGGTATATAAAACGATGAAAGTAGATGGAAACAAAATTATTCTTACCTTTGACCACATAGGAAGCGGTTTGGTAGCGAAAGGAGGTGAATTGAAAGATTTCACTATTGCCGGCGAAGATAAAAAATTCGTAACCGCCAAAGCGGAAATTGTGAAAGATAAAGTGGTGGTTTCTGCCGAAGGTATCGACAATCCTATGGCAGTTCGGGCAGGCTGGCGCTTTTGTCCGCAAATGAATTTGTACAACAAAGAAAACTTGCCCGCAACGCCCTTTAGAACGGATGTGCAGTGAGCCTGGCCCCAACCCCTAAAGGGGAGAAAGAAAAATTTGTATTGATTGTTAAAATAAGAAATTAAAAACATGAAGATTTTCAAGGTAAAAATATTAGACGATGGTAACTTCAACTCCCCCTTTAGGGGGTTGGGGGGCAGTTTTCTAATTCTTCTTTTCTTGCCCAATTTTATTTTTGCCCAATTTAGTCTTCATTTTGCTGTACAGCAATACGACCATGCGTTATACAACAAACTGACTAACAGATATATTTCTGATAATTCAAATATTATCCAAACCCAAACCGGAACCTGGGAAATAAGTAAAACTGAGAAACAAATTGACGCTGAAACTTCCGAATTTCTGGTGACTTTTCGTTTGACAAAAGGAGTTGAAAAATCGGCTGCAACAGTGGTGGAATTTCAGTTTGACAACTGGAATAAAGACAATTACGTACTTCTTCCGGCTTCGGCCTACAACGGAAACCGTTACGAGTCACGCCGGATTGATTATTCGCCCAAGCTGAATGATGCCCGTGATATTGGGAAAGACAAACCAATGATCATTTCGGATGTGCCCCGCCTGAATATTGCCGATGGCGTGTCGCGCATTCAGGAACGAAGTGGCAGTATGGCTTCTCCGACAATTGGATTTCAGTCGGTTGATGCAAAAACAGGCTTTTTCCTGACTACCACACAAGCCAATGTCTTAGGCGATTTTGGGATGAATATCGAAGAATCCCGCAATCGTAAAAATGCAGTCATTTCGCTGTGCTCGCCTTTGGTTCGGGAGCAATATAAATATCAGATTTGTGATAATCAGGCACCATCGCCCGATGTTCCTGCCGATTTTAAAGCGGGCGACGAAGTGAAATTCGTGTTTCGGGTGCATCAGTTCAAAGCCGAAAAAATACAGGTTCTTTTTAAACAATATTTTGAGATTCGAAAAGACCTTTGTCCGCCTTCGGTTTTTGTGCCTCAAATTACGTTTTCTGCTTGCTACGACATTCTCGAAAAGAAATTCAATATCTACAATTTTGTACCCGAATGGGGTTATTATTCGGTAGGCGGACGAAATATGTTTCTGCAAGATTGGCAAATTGGCTGGACTGGCGGCATGATTTCTACCTATCCACTACTTTTTTCTGCCAACGAACAAACCCGTAAAAACGTGATGGACAACTTCAACTGGCTTTTTCCGAACGGCATTTCACCTTCGGGATTTTTCTGGGACAGTGGCGAAAGAGGTACTAAATGGTACGGTGGCGACATTCGCAAACCACAAGCCAAAAACTGGCATTTAATTCGCAAAAGCGCTGATGCGTTATATTACATTATCAAGCAATTTGACCTGATGAAAAAACAGGGAATTACTCCAAAATATGCATGGGAAAACGGAACGCGACGTGTGGCAGATGCTTTTGTGAAACTGTGGAAAAATAATGGACAGTTCGGACAGTTTGTGGATAGTCAGACCGGTGAAATTGCTGTGGGTGGTTCTTCTGGCGCAGGAGTTGCTCCGGCTGCATTGACTTATGCCTCGAAATACTACAATGATAAATCGTATCTCGACATTGCCTGCCAATCAGCGCAATACATGTACGACAACTATATAGCTAAAGGTATCAGTTGTGGTGGTCCAGGCGATGCACTGCAAAACCCCGACAGTGAATCGTGGTATGGTTTGCTCGAGTCATTCGCAGTTTTATACGAAGTGACCGGCGATAAAAAATGGTTGACTTATTCTACAGAAACTGCGGCACAATTCTCCACCTGGGTTATGTCTTACGATTATGTTTTTCCGGATTCAACTCTTTTCGGACAAATGGACATGAAAACTACCGGAGCTGTTTTTGCCAACACGCAAAACAAACACGGTTCGCCGGGAATTTGCACGCATTCCGGTTTGGCTTTGTTGCGCTTGTATCGTGCGACCAACAATATCCTGTATCTGAGTTTATTGCAGGAAATTACACAGTCCATTCCACAATATATGTCGCGCCCCGACCGACCCATAAAAGGAATGCCCGATGGTTGGATTAACGAACGTGTAAGCACCACCGATTGGTACGAAGGGATTGGCGAGATTTTCCCTGGTTCCACCTGGGCTGAAACAAGTTTATTGCTCAGCATTACCGAATTGCCCGGAATTTATGTGGACTTAGAACAAAAATCAGCTATTGCTTTTGACCAACTCGAAGTGGAATTGCTATCCGTAAAAGGCAATCAGGCAAAACTACGGATTAAGAACCCCACAAAATTTGTAGCACAAACAACTATTTTGGTTGAGAATAAACAACAAAAGTTACAGCCGTGGGTTGAAAACTCTTTTTACGGAAAAAAGAAATTTACAATTCAACCTAAAGAAAATGTAGTAGTAACAGTGTAATTATAAAAATCAAATGAAAAAAATATCATCAATAATTGTATCGTTTTTAGTTGTGACTATACAATTCTGTTGTCTTGCCCAAAAACCTGAATTCATCATGGACATGGTGCATCACAATCCGGGAGAAGATCTCACAAAGTCTGCTTTTACAAATCCTGAATATGTGAAAGCTCAGGGATTTAATGTGCAGGTAATGAACGACTTTATTTTCCCAACTGCAGCACTGACGTTTGATAAATTTGACAATACACTTTTTGCCAAAGGAACAAAAGAACGGGCGTGGTCGGACTCGATTAGTGCATTGATTCACAACAATATTCAGACAGCTCATAAAGCAGGTATAAAGGTCTTTTATTTTACCGATATTGTGGTTTTACCAAAAAAACTGGTTGAGAAATACAAAGAGCAGGTTTGCGATGAAAATGGAAAAATTTCATTCGATAAACCGCTTACAGTTGAACTTCACAAAATGATGTTTGATGAATTATTCCAGAAATTCCCGGATTTGGATGGTTTGGTGATTCGTACCGGTGAAACCTATCTGAATAATGTGCCGTACCACACAGGCAATAATCCAATTACGAACGGTGCCGAAAGTCATATAAAGCTGCTGAATCTGTTGCGCGATGAGGTTTGCGTAAAACATAATAAAACAATCATTTATCGTACGTGGTCCATTGGCGGATTTCACAACGACCCTGTTTATTACCTGAATGTTTCCGACAAAATTGAACCCCATAAAAATCTGATTTTCTCCATTAAACATGTTCAGGGCGATTATCATCGCACTTATCCTTTCAATCCCTGTTTGGGAATCGGGAAGCACCGTCAGGTGGTGGAAGTGCAGTGTCAGCGCGAGTACGAAGGCAAAGGAGCTTATCCGAATTACGTGATGAATGGCGTTATCAATGGCTTTGAAGAATACGATTTGTCGAAACACCCGAATTGCCTGAACGACCTGAAAACGAACCCGAATTTTGCGGGAATTTATTCGTGGAGTCGTGGTGGTGGCTGGGTGGGACCATATATCAGCAACGAGTTTTGGCCAAGGCTGAATGCATTTGTACTAAGTGCCTGGGCCAATAACCCGACCCTGACCGAAGAAGCTGCATTTGATCGCTTTATGGATGAACAGGGAATAACATCTTCGAAATCCCGCAAAGCATTTCGCGAACTTTGTTTGTTATCGGCCAAAGCTGTTCTGCGTGGGCACATGTCGCGCGATTTGGAAATAAAACCCGACTGGGCATTCTGGATGCGTGATGAGTTTCTGGCCGGTATTGAACCCTACGACACTTCCGAAGCTAAAAAATATCCTTCCGAAGGATTGTTATACGATGCTTTTACCGAATTTTACAAAAACGGAACCTTGCAAAAAGCCGTAGCAGAAAAACAGAAATCGGCACTGATTTGGGAGAAAATAGTTGCACTCAGCAAAAAAGTAAAATCAAATCAACCACAGGACGATGCGTATATCCGTGTTTCTTCGCTTTACGGACTGTATCTGCATCGTATTATTGCCACGGGTTGGCAGGTAATGGCATTGGGATTCGAAGGAGATAAAACAGGCATTTATAATAAGAAAGCCATGCAAAAATGCACTAAAGCTTACGATAAAGCCTGGAAAGCATTCAACAAACTAAAACAAACCGAACCAACCCACGCCACACTTTACAAACCGAATGCATTTATTTACGTTGCACCAACTTATTTTGGCGAAAAAGGAATGGGATATTCAGTGGATAAATACCGGGAATTTTTGAAGTAATTCATTTATTTGACGTAAAAATTGGAATAGACAGTAAAAATTTATATGCTGCCATGTTTTTAGGCTAAAACAATGTATTTCAAAAAAAAATCCTGCTGAAAATTTCTCAGCAGGATTTTTTTTGTTTGAATTATCTGTTCACCGCATCCTCATACGCTTTATTGCCGGCAGCGCTGCGGTTTTCGAGTCCGCCAGATTCTGCTCTGCTAACAACCCGAATGCGATAAGCATCCGTTTTTATACCGGCTTTTTCGTAAACTTCGATGAGATTTGGAAACTTACTCAAAATCTGTCTGTTGTCGGTGCGGACATCCATTTCAGCATAATTACGGAATCTTGCATCGGCTATTTTGGGGATAGAAATATTGTCGTAAATCGATGTGTTTCCGTTTTTTGGTTTGCTGAATCCTTTTCCGTGCACTTCCACATTGTCGTACATTTTACTTCCGTTCGGATATTCAGGATGCCATAGCGTATCGAGTTTTGTTTTCCAAAGCGAATCAGTCGCCGGATAATTGTATTTTTTCATCAGAGCTTCGCCATAACTTTTCCACGGCTCTTCGTTTGGTTTCATATCACGCACGGCTTTGCCATAATTGTTGGATATCCAGTATTTACGGGCAATTCCACGGTCGTCAATCGAACCGCTCGATTCGCAGTCGATAATCAGGTTATTTCGTCCGATATTGTGATGTCCACCGCCAAAAAGGAAAGGTTTTATGGCACCCTGAACAATATTGTTGTAGAAATTCTTTCCGCTTGTTCCGTCGTCGGAATACAATCCGTTGGCACGATTCAAATGATGAACCAGGTTGTAGCGAATTTCGTTGCCATAACAGGTCCAGCCTCCGTAGCCATAATAAGCACCCATATCCGAAACTTTGAGTGCCACATTGTGAATTTCGTTGTATTCGAATATACAATCGTTAATCAGCAAGGTACTGAAACCTCCGGCCGGAATATCGTGAATCAGGTTATTGGCAAATGTAATGCCGATACTGTTTTTCACGAAAATGGCGTACAAATAAGTCAGTTTGCCGGTGTTGTAAATGTGATTATTTATTACTTTGTCGTTCGACGATATCAGTTTGGCACGATTGCCTGTATTTTGAATGGTAATGCCGGTGCCGCCTGTTTCGGTGATATTGTTCGACACGAAAGTATTATTTTTTCCGTTGTCCTCCCAGATCCCACTTGCACCCACGTTGCGGATCAAACATCCGGCAATGCTGATATTCGAAGCATTTTTCAGATCAAAACCGTTGCCCTGACTTCCTTCAACTGTCAATCCAATGAATTGCAGATTCGAAGCTCCGTTTATGGTAACTACCGCTTCGCTGCGGTCGGCTATGTAAGTTGTAAGTTTTTTAGCGTTTTTCGAAGGATAATAGTAAATCTTCTTGTCTTTAAAATCGTACGCCCATTCACCCGGACGATCAATTTCGTCGAGCAGGTTTACAGCGCACCATTTTTCTTTTCCGTCGCCTATGCGATACGAGTTTTCGGCATCAGCGGGCGGGCTGTATTTACTACCCATGCCCTGATTGGCATTTACAGCCATGCGAATCCAGTTCTCGGCAGTGTTTATTTCAGCCACTTTTGTTGTGTAAGCTTCCCAGGGTATGCGCCAAAAGCCTTTAAGCCATATTTTATGACCATCCGCCATCGATTTTTTCCAACGTTCGGCCCGTTTGCTTCCATCCATATCCAGTTCGTTTGTTCCATCGCCATCGATGGGTTTTCCGCCTGTTCCATAATGAAATGTAACGATATCTTTCGAACCATTGCAGGTTGTCCAGCCGGGTTCGTTTGTTCCACGTATGCTTTCGTCCAGATTAGGCCATTGTGCGTTTGGCTGACGAACATCACTGGCAAAAAAGTCGAATAAAGTCCAGTTGATAAATTTATCGGCAAAAACAGATGCATTTTTCACTCCCAAAGCAGCTATGTCCAGCTCGCGGAGTTTTTCGGGTTTTATAGCCGGATGTACACGCTTTGCAGCTTCTTTGCCAATCGGTTTCCACGCTTTCGGGTCAATCATTTTTCCGTTAAACAGCGAAACCTGTTCGTTCGGAAATGCCCTGTAAATAATTGGTTTTTCCGGACTTCCATTGTCGGCGGCATTGAATGCCAGTGTTGTTACCAATCCGTACCTTCCGCCACGCAGCCAAACAGTAATGCCTTTTTCGGGTAACTGATTTGTTTTAATTAAATCGCGTATAAAGTTTTGTGCTTTAGTTATGGTTTTCCATGGGTTTTGGATCGAACCATCGTTGTCATCGTTCCCCGCAGGTGAAACATAAAGTTCTAATCCTGTTTTAATTTCGGGACCCCAACCAAGTTCGGGCTGAGCCGCTTTCAGAATTGTCGTCACGAAAAATAAAAATACAAGCGTTTTCAAGAAGATTGATTTGTTAGTTTGCATAGTTTTAAATTTTAAAATATCACATTACAAAAGTAGGCTTATATCGGCTTGACGAATGCGATTTTTGTTTCAATTAAAAGAAAAATTGTATCAATCAGTTTATTATAAGGCTGCTTTATTCCCGAAAACAAAAATCTTTGTATATATTTGCAATCAAACCCCGCAATAAAATCTGATACATGCGTTTTAGAATCCTGATACTAGTATTTTTAATGGTTATTGTCCGCTGTTTTTCGGCCGATGACGATAACTTTCAGTTCAGTAATCTGTCAGTAAAAGATGGACTTTCGCAAAATACCGTTATTCGTATTTTGCAGGACAGCCGGAATTATATGTGGTTCTGCACACGCGATGGACTGAACCGTTACGATGGTACTTCGTTCAAAATTTACCGTTCGTCACTTACCGACGAAAACAGCATCAGTAGCAGTGATGTTACTTCGATAGCCGAAAGTAAGGACGGGGGGTTCTGGATTGGAACACACAGTGGATTGAATTATTTCGACCCCAAAACCGAAAAATTCAAACGTTATTTCCAAACTGAAAATAGCAAATCTTCGCTTTCGGCTTCGGCCATCAAGCACCTGCTCAACGATAAATGGGATAATACCTGGATAGGAACAACCAAAGGGTTAGACCTGTATCAGAAAAGTACCGACAACTTCAAACATATTTACCGGAACGATGCTATTATCTGGCTTATTCAGCGGGCCGATGGCAATATTTGTTTTGCATCGGTACGCGACGGACTTTTTATTTACAATGTAAAAACCGGAAAGTTAAATAATTATCCGTTACCGGCCAACGATTATATTTACACACTTTTCGAGGACTCGGAACAAACACTCTGGGCCGGCATGTGGTCGAACAGTCTGAAAAAGTTCAATCCCCTAACCAAAACCTTTGAACAAACACCACTCAAAATGCGAAACGGTGCGTCGTTCGACCATGAACAAATTGGCTATATGGTAGAATACAAACCGGGATTTCTGATGCTCGCTACCCGCAAAGGATTGTTGATATATGACATTAAAAATAAAGTGGTTACAAAGCAACTTAATATCCAGAACGGACAGTTGAAAGACGAAAAAGTAATTACACTCTACAAAGACAAAAGCGGTAGTATTTGGGTGGGCAGCTGGAATGGTGGTGTCGATTTTTACAGCAAATACAGCAACTATTTTAATCAGATAACTCCGATTGTTTCAGGTAAGGAGAAAATTGGTTGTATCAATTCGGTTGCCGAAATTGGAGGACTTATCTGGCTGGGGTCTGATAACGGACTAATAACCTACAATCGAAAGACAAACAGTTATCAACAGATTAACACTGGATTAAATCCGACATACAACGAGGTGAAATTTATTTACCGCGATAACGATAAACTCTGGGTCAGCATTTATGCCGGCGGTTTGCACATATTAAATCTGCAAACAAAACGAATTGAACGCAGCATTCCGAACTTTAATTATGGCTACGTAAAAGCCATGACGAAAGATGCTGCCGGAAATTATTGGATTGCCACAGGCACCAACGACCCTTTTTTGATGTTCAATCCTGCTACAAATCAGTTTCAAAAGCGTTTTCCGGTAAAAGATTCGAAACAGGCTTTTATGCCTGTAAATGTGCAGGATGTATTGCTTGATAAAGAACAAACAGTATGGGTTGGAACACGTTCCGACGGTTTGTATCGTTATAATTTCCGAACCAAAGAATTGTTGCATTTGCAGGCTATGGCCGATAGCAATTCGCTTAGCAACAGTCATGTGAGTGCAATTTTCAGAGACTCGAAAAAACAACTCTGGGTGGGTACTTACGGTGGTGGACTCTGTCAATACAACGAAAAAAGCGGTAAGTTTAAAACTTATAATCACAAAAACGGATTGCTGAACGATGCCGTTTGTGGCATAATGGAAGATGTTGACGGTTCGTTATGGATCTCGACGCTCGAAGGAATTTCACGTTTCTATCCGGCGAAAGCCACTTTCGATAATTATACAAACAGCAATGGCTATCCGGTTCAGGAAACAGTAACCCACGCCTCTATGCGCCTGAGCGACAATTCGTTTATTGTTGGAGGTGTCAATTCGTTTGTATTGTTCAATTCCAATCGGATTGTCAAAAATCCCATTATCCCGAATGTGGTTATCAGTAAGTTTAAGGTGTGGGCCGACAATGTGTCGGACAATGCCTCGACTACCGAATCGGTTTTTCCCGATAAAAAAGTAGAACTGAAATACTATCAGGCGGCGTTTACTATCTATTTTGCAGCGCTTAATTATGTTTTCCCCAACAAAAACCAATACGCATACATGCTCGAAGGTTTTGATAAAAACTGGAATTCGGTTATCAACGAGCGTTCAGCTACTTACACCAATATCCCACCGGGAACTTACACCTTTAAGGTAAAAGCCTGCAACAACGATGGCGTTTGGAATGAAGAAGGTACATCGTTTGAAATACATATTTTACCTCCACCCTGGAAAACATGGTGGGCATATCTTATTTATACACTGCTGGTTATATCTATTCTGAGTGGTTTTATTTATTATATTCTGAATAAGCAAAAGCTCGAAACTGATATTACCATCAAGCAAATTGAACAGCGAAATCTGGAAGATAACCATCAAATGCGCGTGCGTCTTTTTACCAATTTCTCGCACGAACTGCGTACACCGCTAACACTGATTATCGGGCCGCTGAACGAAATATTGTCCAAAGCAGAATTGCCGGAATGGCTGCGACCAAAATTAGAACTGATTTTTAAAAATGCACAGCGTTTGCTCTGGTTGGTAAATCAGTTGATGGATTTCCGTAAATTGGAATCCGGATTTATGAAACCCAACGTTTCGCAGGTGGATTTTAATCTGTTTATTGACGATATTGTGTTGTCGTTCAAAGAATTGGCTACTACCAAAAATATAAACCTGACACTCGAAAATAAAAACAGGAATATTGATACATGGTTCGACCCGATTTTGGTCGAAAAAGCATTTTTCAACTTATTATCCAATGCATTTAAGCATTCTGTCGAAAACGGCGAGGTGAAAATTCAGGTAACTGAAATCCCGGCTACCAGTGTAAAGGATTATACAAATGCAATTTTCCCTACTAAAGGTGCATTGCTGATTGAAATTTCGGATAATGGTAACGGCATTGAAACCAGCGAACTGGAAAAGATTTTTGAGCCGTTTTATCAGGCGCACAACCATGAAGGAGCCAACATTTATGGTACCGGAATTGGGTTGAATCTGTGTAAAAGCATTGTTGAACTGCATTTGGGAAAAATTTGGGTCGAAAGCGAAATTGGCAAAGGTTCAACTTTCAAGATTCTTTTCCCGTTGGGCAACGAGCATTTTTCGCCCGACGAATTGTCGAACCTGAAAACGGTGGAGCACGACCGATCAATGATTATAGACTTGCCTGATAATCAAACAGAAAGTACTAAAGGAACAACGCTCGAAGAATTAAAGAAAAAAGAAAATTTCACTGTTTTGGTTGTTGAAGACAACGAAGATGTTCGAAACTATGTAAAGTCGTTACTGATTGATAATTACCGCATTATCGAAGCCGAGGATTGTTTGATTGGTTGCAAAATGGCTGTAGAGTATGTTCCTGATTTGATAATCAGCGATATAATGACGCCAAATATGAGCGGTATCGAGCTTTGCAATAATCTGAAAAACAACGAAGTAACTGACCATATTCCAATCATTTTACTTACAGCACTTTCAGGAATTGAGCAGGTAAAAGAAGGATTAAATTCATTGGCCGACGATTATTTTGTTAAACCATTTAATCCCGAATTGTTGCAATTGCGTGTAAATAATCTGATTAGCATTCGTCGTCGCATCCGTAATTCGTTCAACAAAAACAGTGTTTATGCCAATATTAATACGGAACTTCCATCGGCTGAAGATAAATTTATCACAAAGGTTTTCGATTATATTAAAAAGAATATTGATAATCCCGATTTGCGCATAGACTCGTTCAGTCAGGATGTAGGCATGAGTCGCGTTCAATTTTACCGAAAAATAAAGTCAATAACCGGCAAAACACCAAGTTCATTAATTCTTGAAATCCGCATGCATGCTGCTGCCGATTTAATCAAAAAAACAGACCTGAATATCAACGAAATAGCTTATCAGGTGGGATTCAACGACTCTTCGTATTTTGGTAAGTGTTTTAAAACCTATTACGGCGTTACGCCCGGCGAATACAATGTATAACTCGTTTCTATAATTTTAAATAACTATTTTTATACTAATATAGAAATGATTCGGTATAGGCGCTTAGAGCGCTGTTGTTATTTTATTTTTAATCAGCCTTTTAGGTTCGCCAAGAACCATTCTTTTTATGAGTAAATCGAATATTGACCCCATCATTGAACGTCTATTATATCGAAAGTGATACTCATCGAGATAACCTTGCATCCGATCTTTGGAACAATGGTGGTGTATTCCTCGCAACCAACCCTGTATGTTCATTATATGAATATGCAGCTGTTGCATGCCTTTTCCTTT
>Ga0172367_10005351_pt1 | contig 15558 bp, 8 predicted proteins | sample Lak10m_FD_114542 | JGI IMG/M metagenome (GOLD analysis project Ga0172367, IMG submission 114542) | Freshwater microbial communities from Kabuno Bay, South-Kivu, Congo - kab_022012_10m | ecosystem: Environmental > Aquatic > Freshwater > Lake | place: Democratic Republic of the Congo: South-Kivu... | reverse complement strand
GCACGATGGCGGCGATGAGGAGTGCGTCGACCAGCGCCACATGTTGGATGCGCCACGCAGAATCGAGTCCTCCGTCCGGCCCACCGCTCTGCCAGTAGAGCAGGAAGTTGAGCGTCTCACCGTCCTGCGCTGCCTCGGCCACCTTCGCGTAAGCACCAAACGCCTCGGTCGCCTCCTTGATGGCGAACCAGGTGATGGCCACCGGGATGAACACCATCACGTTGCGGAGGAACAACAGCGTCCGAGCCAGCCGATGGAGCGTGGTGCCCCGCCGGATCGGCGCGTGAGGGAGTAGATCCACCGGATCCAGCCCCGCCCACAAGGTGAGGTCCTGCCGTTGATCCACGGCATCGATCAATCCGCGCACATACGGATCCTCGGTCTGCTCATGGCGACCGGCCCATTCACGCAGCTCGGTCAGCTCGGGTGGCGCCACGGCCGGCTGCAGGGGCGCAGTCCGAAGTGGCGCCGCCGCAGTGACCGCAGCGGCCGGCGCCGCAGGAACATCGTCGTCGTCCGCGTCGCCATCCTCGTCGACCACGTCACTCGCATCGATCGTGTCGTCATCGTCCACGACGATCGCATCGTCATCGCCGTGCACGTCGAGCTGGTCGTCATCGTCCGCCATTGCGTTCATCCTTGGGTAGCTGGGGTGAGTTGGGTCCATGGTCCGCTCTGGCCGACGGTGTTGACCGCCCGGATCCAGTACGTCGCCGACGGGTCGGCAACATCGAATCGGCCGAAGGTGGCAGCTGGCTGGAGCTGCGTCGTCGCGATCACGCCCGACGTCTCGCCCAGGGTGCCGTAGGCGCGGACCTCGAAGTAGGCAACGTCGACACCGGCGGGCAGCTGCCAGCGGAACTCGCTGGTTGGCGGCGTGATGGTCTGCACTGTCCCGACGATCGCCGGCGGCGGAACGACCCCGACCACCACGTCGGACGCCGCCACGACCGCCACGACCGGTTGGTCAGCCGAGCCGGTCGCCTGGTCGCTGTGCAGGTCGACCGCGCGATACCGCGTGTCCACCTCCGGATGGCGGAGTCGCAGGGAACCGGCGCGCCCATCCACGGTGCGCACCACTTGCCAGGTGACGCCCGCATCCACCGAAGACTCCACGCGCACACGGGCCTGCTCGACCGAAGCCTCCGCGTCGACCGGCCGCCACGAGAGCTCGAGCCCGTTCGAGTCGGCAACCGCGCGCATCGATGGCGCGGCCGGGGGCCGCAACAGGAACCAGTACGCAGCGAACGCCAGACCAGCCACGAGAACGAGGCCAGTCGCGGTGACCCAACGGCGCTTCACCCGCGCACGCCGCGCCGCCTCCAACGCCCGCGCTTCTGCGGCCGGATCGATGATCTGGACGGCGGCCGGGGCAGTTCCTGTTCCCGCTCGCGGGCGAGGTGGCTTGGGCGGAGCAGGTGTGAGGTACGTGCGCTCAGCCGGCGTCCCACCAGGGACCACGAGTCCATGCGGCGATCGCACACACGGCGTCACACGAACCCGACCCGACGTGCCAGGAGCGCTCCGCAGCTCACGCAGCGCAGACCGGTCGTTCGAATCGCGAACCACGACCTCGCGGACCGCACGGCCGTCCACGGTCACTTCGAGCTCGGCCGCGTTCACCCAGGTGTGCGCCGGCCAATCCCACCGAATGGTCGTCCGTTGCAGGTCGCTGTTCACCTCGGGGGTGATCGAAATGCCAGCTGACAGCGCGTGCCGAGCGGCGCGATCGACCCAGGAGTGCGACTCCAGCGGTCCGAGCCCCACCGATGCGAGATGTCCGGCGATCACCGTGAACTGCGCGTCGTAGATCAGCTGTTCCAGCTCCTCGATGGAGCGCGGCGGCGGCGCGGATTCGACGCCCGGCTCCAGGTCGAGCACGAACTCGTGCTGCACTGATGCCGTCCGCAACTGGAGTCGGCGCTCGAACCCTGACGACGACCTGATGAGTGCCTCGAGTCGAAGGTGCGCCACCGCTCGATCACGCAGCTCGCGTTGATGCGTCGACAGGACTGCAACAGGCCAACGAACCAGCCGTCGGGCGAACCCACGTGCGAGGTCGTCTTCGAACATGCGATCCCGCATGACCGACGGCAACGCCAGCCGAAGCTGCGCCGCAGTCCGTTCGAAGGCGTCGAGCTCCCCGCTCGAGTACAGCTCGGCAACGAGCGCTCCGAATCCGTCGCTCACACGAGCGTCCACCGCAGCGAAACGCTGCGCATCGGGACGCTCGTTGAGCTCCTCACGGAGCAGTCGCCACACGAACAGAGCGAACCGCGCCCGTTCCTCGGCCACGGAGTCGAGACCGCCAGGGACGTCCCACTCCGGCGACTGCTGGTGATCGGCCGCACGCTCGGCGGGCGTCATCACCGAGTCGGCATCGAGCAGAAACACTCGCATCGGACTGCTCCGACGCACACAGACGTTGTTCGCCGAGATGTCGCCATACACCAAGCCGAGCGAATGGAGCCGCGCCAGCACGTCGTGGAAGTCGATCGCGATCGCAAGCCGGTCGGCCACCGACACTGCAGGTGCCGGCGACGAGATCGCTGCAGCCTTCCAGTAGTCGGCCCAGATGAGGTACTTGAGCTGCAACAGTTGGACGGTCTCCCGCTTCGCGGAGACCAACGTGAACCACGCCTCAGGAGGGGCCTCGGGCATCGAGTAGCCGTGGATCGACGCCGAGTCGCCATATGCCTCGACGGGCCAGGACAGTCGGCTGAGCAGCAGATCACGATCGCTGGGCATGCACGTCGCGGCCGCATCGATCAGCCGCGCGAGCCGGCCGGCGTCAGCGCCCCGCAGCGGGTTCTTGAACCGCTTGATGCACAGGCCGTTCTCGCGAGGGTCGCGGAAGACCTCCCCGAACCCGCCTTTGTTGAGGTAGTGCGTCTTCGGCAACGCAGGCAAGGGCTGCATCACACCGACGTTCGAGACCATGGACATGACGAACTAGATCTCGTCGAGACGAGTGGACCCACTGTCGGTGTCGGGCGGCTCCACCTCGCGGTCGGCGTGCTGATCCGCAGTTCGATCGACATGGATCGTCGGTCGACCGCCCGTGCCGTCGGACGGCGCAGGTGGCGGCGCTGCAGGTCGCTGTGGCGGCGCAGCGAGCGTGGTGGGTGCTGGGGGCGGTGGGGCGGGCACCGGCGGGGACGGAGGAGCAACGGGCGGCGGGGCAGCGACCGGAGCGTCGGTGCCCACCACACCTTGATCTGACACCGTGGCTGTCCAGGTTCGACCATCCCAGAAACGAAACTCATGTCGTAGGAAGGGATCGGCAGCCCATTGCGCCGCCGTGGGCGTGCCTCCGCCGACGAACCCGGCAGCGCTCATCCCAGGGCGAAGGCGGAACGCGAGCACGCCGAGTACGAACGCTGCAATCACCGAGAGGTCGAAGATCGTCTGGTTGGCGGACACGAAGGTTCCGGACGAGCCCACATCGGAGCTGTTGCTGTGCGCGCCGATGGAAATGCAGCCGAGTGCCAACGTCACTCCGATCGCGAAGCCGACACCGAGGAGGTTCTTTCGGAGAAAGCCTGCCGCTGCGAGCCCGACCGGAACGACGGCGAACAGAACAAGACCCAACTGGATCCACCCGTCCGGCACGTCCCAGATGGACGATCCATTCGACTCCGTGAGAAGCGCGAGCGGTACACCGGCCAGCGAGGCGGCGCCGGCGATGAGCAGACCGACATTGAACGGTCCACCCTGGTTCGACCGAATGTCCTTCCAGGCGAGAAAGGCCGACGCCGCCGACACCACGACGGCGCCGAGCAACACGAAGTAGCCGAATGCGTACTGGTATTCGCCGTCGCTGGACGAGACACCGCGCTGGAAGGTGACGAGAAAGAACAGGGCGAACATCGCCTGAGTGACTGCAACGCCAGCCGCAACCCTCGCCTGCCACTCGCCACCCTTCAATGCCAGCACCGAGAACACGGTCATCAGGACTGCCGAGCCGACGAACGACCAGCCCAGACCCGAGCCGCCGTCGGACAACTTGACGTCGTCACCGAAGAACTCGCTCGCATTGATCACCGGCAAGAAGTAGCCCGCGACGTACAGCGCCGCCGCCACCAACGTTGCGATGCTCGACGATCGCGCCGAGTCGGACAGAACCTGGTTCGCCGCCGCGCCTGGCCCAGTTGGGGTGAATGAAGTCGGGTCGCTCATTCCTGATTACTCCCGCCGTTTCCGCTTGTGAACGCGATCATTGCACACCTGTCCAGCCCACCTCCCATTCCTCTTTCCCGGACGTATTCGACGGCTGCATCACCGAACTGGCAGATCGCACAGGGGGCCGAGCAGATTCGTTCGCGCACCACCACACGCACGACCCGGTGTGACGTCGATGGTCACTCGAGGGTGTGGATCAGCAACGCCGACGCGAACCCGAGCGTGGTGACCACGCCCACGAGGTTGCCGCCGTACGCATACGCCTGCGGCATCATCGTGTCGGCGAGCATCGTGAGGATCGCACCCGCCGCGAACGTGAGCACGAACGCCACCACACCCGGCGACGAGTTCTGGAACAACCCGTAGCCGGCCATCGACGCCACACCCGACACGATGGCGATGGCCACCCACATCCCGATGATGCGCTGCGTCCGCCAACCGCTCGCCACGAGCCCACTTGTCGACGAGATCGCCTCGGGCAGGTTCGACAGCAACACCGCCGCCAGATACGCCAGCCCCACCTCGCCACCCGCATAGATGGTGAGACCGATCACCATCGACTCGGGCACACCGTCGAGCACCGTGCCCAGCACGATCGCGAGCGGCGAGCCCTCGTCGTCACCACCGCCCTTGGGGTTCTTGCGCGACTCGCCGCCCATCCGCTCGATCAGCAGGTCGCCGACGTAGAACACACCGCACCCGGCGAAGATGCCGATGTACACCGGCCAGTGGCTCGACGTGGTGGCCGTCGCCTCCTCCACCAGATCGAACGCCACCGCACTGATCAGCACGCCGGCACCGAACGCGAGGATCAGTCCGATCCACCGATGGCTGACCTGGAACACCAGCGCGACGACCGCGCCGACCACCAACGACGACGCCGCCACCACACCCCAGCCGAACGACGCCCACATCGGGCCGACAGTAGTGCTCGACTTGCCACCGGTTCGCCGACCCGTGGGACCATCGCGGCATGCACCTGCCGCGCACCATCGAGCTGTCGAGCGACGCCCGCGCCGCGCTCGCGCAGGTGGTGGGCATCATGAGCGACCAGGTGATGGAAGCCGCCGACGCCGCCCGCTGGGACTACGACGAACTGATGCGCCTCGAGCACCGCTTCGGCATCACCCTCGGCGTCGACGACGTGGGCCGCGGGCCGAGCGACGACCTCACCGTCACCGTCGGCATGGACGACGTGGCGCTGCTGCTCGACGGTCTCGCCTACACCGAAGCCGCATCGGCCGACTTCCCGTGGATCGACATGGTGCGCTGGACCGCCGACTTCATCACCGCCGAACTGCGCGGCCACTGGACCGACGACGAGTGGCGCGAGTTCACCGCCACCGGCTCCCCCCGCCAGGGCTGGTCCGGCTACTGACTCGCCCGCCGAGGTCGCGGGGCGTCCACCGAAAGGGTGGAATCCGCGTGACGGCGGCGGCAAAACAGTGTTGAAGGCACCGCCGCCGATTGCCGATCTTCCTCCCACGGGAGGTGACGTGGTGAAGCGGATGAACATCCGGCGAGACGATCGGTGCGCGGCCTGCGGCATCGCACTGCCTGCCGGCACCGAGGCACTCTGGGACAGCGCGGCGAAGACCGTCACCTGCCTCGGCTGCCATCCCGAAGCCGACGACGTCGCCGGCGGGTCGGCTGCGGCCGAGTACCAGAGGCGCGCCGCGCGCGAGCTCGCCCGGAAACAGCAGCGGGTGGAGGCCGATGCGAAGTGGCGCGACGCGATCAAGGAGGAGCGACCGATCCTCGGCCGCATCGTGGCGGCATTCACGCCGGTACCCGAGATCGGGCCCGAGTCGCAGTCGACACGTGCGTGGAAGGTGGGCGCCGAGGGCGAGCAGCGCATCGCCGAGGTGCTCCACGGCGTCGAGGGTGTCGAGGTGCTGCACGATCGGCTGGTGCCCGGGCCAGGTCGGGCGAACATCGATCACATCGTGGTCGGGCCGGCGGGCGTGTTCGTGATCGATGCCAAGAAGTACATCGGTGGGGTCGAACGGCGCGACGTCGGCGGCCTGTTCCGCGTCGACGAGCGGCTCTACGTGAACCAACGCGACCGCACCGGTCTGGTCGACGGTGTGCTGGGTCAGGTCGAGGTCGTGCGCGCCGCACTCGAGTCGCGGTTTCCCGAGGTGCCCGTGCACGGCGTGCTGTGCTTCGTCGGCTGCACGTGGGACTGGCCGATGCGACCGAAGCAGGTGAAGGGCGTCACCGCCCTCTGGCCGAAGAAGCTGCCCGAGTTCGTGGTGACGACCGGCATCCACACCCCAGCGGTGCGGTCGATCGCCGAACACCTCCGCAACCACCTCAAGCGCGCCGCCTGACCCGCCCACCGAGGTCACCGAGGTCGCGCGGCGTCCACCGCAAAGGTGGAATGCGCGCGACGTCGGCGGGGGAACGAGCATGATGAGCGGCATGAGCTCCATGCCGCCGCCCGTGCCCGCCACCGTGAAGGTCGGAGGCAGCAAGCCCGGCGCCGGCAGCCTGCTGCTCAACCTGCTGTGGTTCTTCCTCAGCGGCATCTGGCTGTTCATCAGCTACGTCGGCGCCGGCATCGTGATGTGCATCACCATCATCGGCATCCCGTTCGGCATCCAGAGCTTCAAGCTCGCCGTGTTCGCGCTGTGGCCGTTCGGCCGCTCGGTCATCGTCACCCACCCCACGGGCGGCGGCGCGATGCGCATCATCGGCAACATCCTCTGGTTCGTGCTCGCCGGCGTCGGTCTGGCGGTCGGCCACGCGCTGCTCGGGCTGCTGCTGTGCATCACCATCATCGGCATCCCGCTCGGCATCGGGAACTTCAAGCTCATCCCGCTCGCCCTGTTCCCGTTCGGGAAGCAGGTGGTGCGCAACGGCACCGCCGTGAGTGGCCAGGTGTACGTCAGCTTCTGACGCTCCGAGCAGCCGGAGCGACCTCTCGGCTGTCTCACGACGCGGTCAGGCGTGCCACGGAACGTGGCGCTGACGTGCAGGAATGTGGTTTTCACGGATGCCGTGCGGGCCGCTCGCGGCTCACCATCGCACCATGACCCCCACGTCTGCCTCCGCACGCACGCGTCCCCTCCTCCGGATCGTCGCAGCGACCCTGGTCGTCGCTGCGATCGCCGTGGCGCTGCCGTTCGTCACCGGTTCGCCCACGCCGACCGCGGAGGCCGCGCTGGTGCCGGCAGTGTTCGAGCCGCTCACCAACGCCACCGCACAGGGGCCTGGCGCGTTCGGCCACGTGGCCGTCGACGACGAGGGCGCGTTCTACAACGTGCACCGCATGGAACTGCCCGGAGGCCAGTACATCGCCGTGCGCAAGAGCACCGACAACGGTCGCACGTGGACCATGCTCCGGATGCTCGCCGGCACCAGCGGTGGGGCCACGAAACCACAGCTCGCCGTCAGCGGCCAGCATGTGGCGGTCGCGTTCATCGGTGCGAACTGCGTGACGTTCAACCAGTGCGACGAGGCGCCGTACCTCGCCGTCTCGAACGACGGAGGCCGCAACTGGGTGGGTCCGCGGCGTCTCGACACCCAGGCCTTCGACGTGCAGGTGGCGCAGGACGGTGAGCGCACCTGGGTGGCGTGGGAGCGCGGCGGCCGCATGCCGCTGAAGATGACCACCGACGGCGGCGCCACCTGGGCGATCGACCGGATGGTGGACGGCGCCCGATACGGCCACCTCGCCGCCGGCGGCGGCGCGTCGGTGTTCACCTACCTCGTGTGGCCGATCGACAGCGGGCCGAGCACCTGGGCACTCGTCGGCAATGGTGCCACCCTCGCCGCCACCGCCGCGCCGGTCGAACCCGCCGACGGCCTCGAGGTGGCGTACCCGATCGGCGCCGCCACCGCCGACGGCCGCGTCCACGTGCTCACCCGCGACGCAATGCGCACCACGATGGATCCCGACGACTCGGTGATGGTGGTGCACAGCGCCGGCGCCGACGCGTTCTTCGGCGACGTCAACATCATCAAGGACGGCGGCTGGAGCGCGTCGATCGCGGCAGTGCGCGGCACCGTGGCCGTGGCCGTCGGCGGCCGGAAGGGGACCACATGGGTGGCCACCAGCCACGACGGCGGCGCCTCGTTCGGCACCGCCATCCCCGTGGTGAGCAACGACTCCAACTCGTCACCACTCGTGGGCATCGGCATCGCGGCGCCGGCGTTCGAACGTCCCGTTGCGCGCTTCTCGTGGAGCGTGCCCGACCGCTTCGTCGACCAGGACGGCGACGGCTTCCCCGACCCCGCCAACGACACCGGGTCGGATGGCGGCGACGAGTTCCGCGTCGCGCTCGGCCGCACCCTCGAGGTGACGATCGACGGCTGCAACAGCACCGCCCCCACCGGTCAGACCATCAACCAGTACCGCTGGACGCAGGTGCTCGACGACGGCTCCACCCAGCTGCTCCCACTCTTCGGCTGCAGCGGCACGCTCGAGTTCGTCGACGGGCAGGTCATGAACGTGCGGCTCGACATCGTCGCCTCGGGCGGCCGCACCTCGTCGACCATGCAGCCGGTGCAACCCCGCGACTTCGTGATCGCCTCCGTCGGCGACTCGGTCGCCTCGGGTGAGGGCAACCCGCACCTCGCCGGCGCACTGCCCAGCACCCCCGCCGTGTGGCAGGACCGCTCGTGCCATCGCTCGGTGCTCGCCGGCCCCGCACTCGCCGCACAGGAACTGGAGCGCGACGACCCGCACACCTCGGTCACGTTCATCCAGCTCGCATGCTCGGGCGCCGGCGTGCTCGACTCGCCCGAGGTGCCCGGCACCGACGACCCGGCGACAGGCGGCGTGCTCGACAAGTACCGGGGCCAGGAGCCCGAGCCCGGCTCGCTGCGCGACCCGCAGCTCACCCAGCTGGCACGACTGCTCGACCGACGCAGTGTGGACGCCCTGCTCGTGTCGGCCGGCGCCAACGACGCACAGTTCGCGACCACGCTGAAGCAGTGCATCGCCCTGCCGCGATGCGACCTGCTCAGCGTGCGCACCTCGTTCGAACAGCGCCTCGCCACCCTCCCCAGCCGTTACTCGCGACTCGCCAGCACGCTCGCCTCGATGAGCATCGACCCGAACCAGGTGTTCCTCACCGAGTACTTCGACCCGGCGGTCGTGGACGACGGTGTGATCTCGATGCGGTGCATCGGCACCGGCGAGGGCGGCGCGTTCGCCGCCAGCGGCTTCGGACAGCTCGACGACGACGAAGCGCGGTGGGCATCCACCGGCATCGCCGCCGGCCTCAACGCGGCCGTCGCGAACGCGGCGCTCGCCCACGGCTGGCACCTCGTCGACGGCATCTCGAACCAGTTCCGCGGCCACGGCTACTGCGCCAGCGAACCGTGGATCGTGCGCATCGGCGAATCCATCACGACACAACTCGGCGTCGACGGCGCGTTCCACCCGAATCAGCTCGGCCACGCCGCCTACGGCACCGCCATCCACCGGCAGCTCCGCAACAGCCTGCTCGTCCCGCCGCCCGCGCCGCCCGCCGGCCTCGCCGTGGGCGACCAGGCGCTCGGCGACATCATGGTGCTCTCCTCCACCGGCAACGCCATCAGCGTCACGGCGCTCGACGACACCGGCGAGACGCCCACCATCCTCGGCTCGCGCCTCATCGATCGTGTCGCCTCGGGCGACGGTGGCCTCGGCTTCTTCGGCCCACCGGCGGTGAGCCACACCGCCGCCGTCGGCACCTGGACCCAGCTGCCGTTCCTCGGGTACACCGACGCCGAGCAGATGATCTCCCAGCTCGCGGTGCGGCCGAACGTGAGCGTGCTCACCACCGAGATCATGCAGGCCCCACGAGGCGAACACTGGCTGGTGGCCGGTCGCTCCACCACCGTGCTGTCGATCATCGACGCGAGCATCACCGAGCCCACCGACGTGGAGGTGAGCTGGCAGGTGTCGACGATCCCCGACCCCGACAACCCCGATGCACCGCCGGGTCGGCCGCTCGTGTCCGCCTCGGCAACCGTCAGGCTGCAACCGGGCCTGAACCGCGTGTTCCTCCCCGCCGAGCACACGTTCGAGCTCGCGGTCGGCGAGTCGGCACAGGCCACCGTCATCGCCGCCGACCCGCCCGGCGCCAACCCCGCCGACGACATCGACAACGAGCGCGCCACCGACCCGCACCGTGCCCAGGTGGCACTCGAGAGTCGACCGCTCAGCCTGGAGATGGTGGCCATCCCCACGCCCGGCGACGCAGGGCTCAGCTGCGCCGGCCTCGCGGTGGTGGCGCAGAAGCAGGCGGCATTCGCCCGCGAGGCGCTCCCCGTGGCCGACCCCCGCCTCCTCATCGACATGACCTGCGCCGACATGCCACCCCTCGAGGAGGCCACCGAGGCCGACGTCGAGGCGTACATCAACATCATGGACTGGCTCGCCCGCCACTCGCAGTCCGACATCATCGTCGGCGTCGTGCCGAACGGATGGCTGCAACGTGCGACGGGCGGCGCCATCGGCGTGGCCGTGCCCGGACGCCGCGCCGTGATCCTGGAGGCCACCGCCGGCAAGTTCGTGCTCGCCCACGAGATCGCCCACACCTTCGGTGTGCAGCACGTGGCCGGCAACCCCACGGTGACCGGCATCGACCTCACCCGGCGCGAGATCACCAAGGGCATCGACTACATGGCCGAGGTGGCACCAGAGGTCACCTGGACCGGGCCCGGCGTGTGGGACCAGCTCATCACCCACATCGGCCCGCCCGGCGGCATCCCCGACCCGCCGATGCCGCTCGACCAGGCGATCGAACTCGCCGGCACCATCGGCAACAACGGCACCGTCACGCCCGCCCCGCCCGTGCCGGGCAACACCGGCAGCCCCCGCGAGCCGAGCGCCGGCTCGAACCTCAGCCGCATGCTCGTGCAGCAGACCGGGGCCAGCGGCGTGCTGTCGAGCGACCCCGTGCCGCTCGAGGAGATCGGCGGCCAGTACGCGCCCGGCTCCACCCCCGGCGGCCCGATCGGACTGTCGTACTTCACGCGCATCACGCTGCTGCCCGGTGCCACCGGCGTGCAGCTCGTGCTCGACGGCAACGTGGTGCAGCAGTACGACGTGAACGACGTGCCCGAGGTGACGGTCACCTCGCCCACCGCGGCCACGTTCATCGGCCGCGGCGACACCCTCACGGTCTCGTGGACCACCGCTGCGCCGGTCGGCCCGGGCTCGACGGCCACCGTGTTCGCGTCGCAGAACGGTGGCACCACCTGGAAGCCGCTCGCCGTGAACGTGCCGGGCAACTCCGTCGACATCACCGTGCCGGCCGACATGATCGACGGCAGCACCGTCGTACGCGTCGTGGTGCAGGACGGCCTGCGCGCCGGTCGTGGCGACTCGGCGGCGTTCGAGGTGAACGCACCCGTCACCACGGTGCCCCCGAAGGTGGTGGCCGTGCGCCAGGACCTCGACGACCTCACCCTTCCCGGCGCCGTGGCCGACATGGTGCCCGGCCGGGGCATCTGGACGATGAACACCGACGGCACGGGCCTCACCGAGATCGTCCCGCGCGTGCTGCCCGTCGGCGGAGTGGGCGGCATGGTGCCGCTGCACCCCGACTGGCGAGCCGATGCGAACGCCATCGCGTTCGACGGCGCGGTGAGCGGCCGCCGCGACCTGTACGCGGTGAACCCCGACGGCACCGGCCAACGGCAGATCACCAATGACACCTCCTACGTCGGATGGCAGTTCGTGTGCGCCGACTGGCACCCGAACGGCACGAAGCTCCTGTCGCTCGCCGCCGACGGCTTCGGCGGTCTGAACAACCTCAACCTCGTGGAGGTCGACGCCACCACCGGCACGGTCACCGACCTCGGATGGTCGACGACGAACTTCTTCCACAGCGAGTGGGACATCGCCTGCCCGCGCTGGTCCGACGACGGCAACGAGGTGCTGTTCAACTACGAGAGCCGCAACGGCGGCTCGAGCACCAACAACGACATCTTCATCCTCGACATGACGAACGGTCGCGACTCGAAGTACCGGTACTCGGTGAACGCGGGCAGCTATGAGTCGAACGGGGCGTATCCCACGTGGCTGAACTTCGCGCCCGGCAACAGCGACCGCTTCGTCACGTCGCGCCGGCTCTTCAGCAGCGGCTACCTCACCACGGTCGCCCCGCAGGACCAGGTGCTGTTCGTCGGCAACGACATCGTCACCGTCCCGCTGCCACGTGTCGAGTGGAACACCGAGTTCCTCGACCCGATCAACCAGCAGAGCACCCGCTTCGGCTCGGTGCAGTTCACCCCCGACGCGCAGGGGCTGTGGTTCACGTCGAGCAACGAGATGTTCCCGCAGCGCTACCAGCGGACCGTGCAGGTGAACATCTTCACCTTCCGCGACATGGTGTTCACCGAGTCGGTCGGTCACTTCTGCACGATGCCGGTGGGCATGACCACCGCCACCTGCTATGCACCGGGCGGCGACGGCACACCCGTCACCAGCATCGACGACGAGATCGTGGTCGCCGGCGACGCTCTGGGAGCGCGCCCCACCGTGGGCGTCATCCAGGCCGATGTGCACCCCGGCTTCTCGTCGCTCGACCCCACCCCGCCCGTGGTGGTGCCCGACCCGACCGTGCTGCCCGGCGACCCGCCCGAGCCGGTGGTCGACGCCGACACGCCCATGCCCGAAGCGCCGCCAGCGCCCGGGGCCGACGCCCTTCCCCCCGACCCCGCGCCCACCCCCGTGGCCCGCACCTTCACCGTCACGGCCGGCACCCGCACCGTGGTGCAGTTGCTCGACGCCGACGGCGCGCCCGCCCCGGGCGAGATCACCGAACGTCCGGCCGCCACGACGGCCGAGGTGGTGCCCGCCCTGCCGGACACGTCGAACCCGGCCGCCACCGGTCCCGACGCTGCAGTGGTCATCACCCCGGCGCCCGGCTTCGCCGGACGGTTCACGTTCACGGTCACCCCACCCGGCGGCAGCCCGGTGGTGTTCACCGTCGACGTGGTGGCGCCGCCTACGCCCACCGCCGTGAACGACCGCATCACGGCGTCGGCCGACACCAGAATCGTCATCCGGCCCGAGACACTGCTCGTCAACGACATCGCCCCCGCCCTGGCCCCGGGCGTGGCCGCCGCGGTGGGCCCGAGCGGTGTGAGCCAGCTCACCGTGCGCTCGGTGTACGGCTTCACCGCCGGCCGCGTGTCGTTCCTCGAGGACGGCAGCATCGAGCTGCTCACCACCGGCACGAGTGGCACGTTCCAGTACGTCGTCGGCTCGGTGAACGCGCCCGGTGTGAGCACCGGCCAGGTCACCGTGAACGTGACGCGGTCGAACCCCCCGCCGCCGTCGACCTCACCGACCACCACCGCACCGAACTACGTGCTGCCCGAGACCGGACAGGACTCGTTCGACGTGCTGCAACCGGCAGCCGGCCTGGCCGTCATCGGCCTCGCCCTGCTGGTGATCACTCGACGCCGCGGGCCCTCACCCCGCCGAGGTCGCGCCTGACCCACCGAAGAGGTGGATCTCGTGTGACCTCGGTGGACCGGGGCGCGCGGACCTTCGACCCTGTGGCCGCCACGCAGTGGCGTCGTACCGTCACCTGATGAAGCGACTCCACGCAGTGCTCGTCGTCGGCCTGATCGGCGGACTCGTCGCGTGCGGCGGCGACGGGCCGCACGGCCCCGTGGCCGACAGCGGCGACACCCGCGTCACCACCGACGGCAGCCAACCCGAACCGTCGGCCACCGCCGACAGCGCGCCGCAGACCAGCGTCGAGCAGCAGACGATGGCCGCACGCGTCGGCGAACCGTGCAGCACCGACGGTGCCATCGGCTACACCGACGGCGGTGTGGTGATCTGCGAGGGCGGCACGTCGCGCTATGCCCTGCCCGCCGACCTGCCGCCGGCACCGTCGGGCGGCTACACCGAGGCACCCGAGTGGTACCCGCCACTCGAGGCGTTGTTCGGTGCGGCCGACGTGCGCAACGACTGCCCGCCGAGCGACATCGTGTTCACCAGCCCGGTCCTGCCCGCGGATGCGATCTCCACCACCATCCCGCACGGCCTGATGACCGGCGACCACGTGACCCCCATCGACCACATGTACATCGGACTGCAGAGCCTGGCCGCCGACCCGGCGACGCTCACCGATGCCGACTACGTCCCCGTCACCGCGCCGGGCGACGGCGTGATCATCGAGGTCAGTTCACTCGGTTCGCCCACATCGCACCGGGTGGTCATCGCGCATGGCTGCAACGTGGTCACCGTCTACATGGTGATCAACCGCGTCACCGGCGTGCTGGCCGACTACGCCGACGAGGTGGAGTCGAAGGGCTACGTGCGAGTCGACATCCCGGTGAAGGCCGGCGACGAGTTCGGCCAACAGCGCGACAACCCACTCGACTTCAACGTGTTCGACGGCACCACCTGGCTGCCCGGCTTCGTCGATCCGTACTCGTACGCGATGGGCGAACCCTGGAAGCCGTACACGACCGACCCGATGCCGTTCTTCGCACCCGACGTGCGCGCGCCACTCGAAGCGTCGATGCAGCGCGTCACCGAACCGCGCTGGGGCAAGATCGACCACGACGTGCTCGGCGCCGCCGCCGGCAACTGGTTCCTCGACGGCACCATCGGCTACAGCGGCGCACCCACCGAGGTGATCGCCGCCGCCACCACGATGGTGCCCGGTGGCCCGGTGCCCGGGAAGAACTTCTACGCCTACGGCCACCTGTCGCTGTCGCCGCACTGGGTGGACGCCGGCAAGTGGGTGTTCTCGACCGGATGGTGGACCGACCCCAACGGCGACTCGCGGCAGCTGCTGCTCGACGTCGGTGCCGACCAGCCGACACCCGATGCGCTCACCGCCGACAGCGGCCCGACTGCGTACCGTCTGGCCGAAGTACAACGCATCGACCCACCCGGCGCCGTGCCGCCGGCCCCCGGGTCGCGCGCCACCGAGCCGGTGGGCTACACCGTCACCGCCGGGCAACCGCAGGGCTGGGTGCTCGTCGAAGTGGTCGACGACGCGACGCTCCACGTCGAGGTGATCACCGACCCAGCCGCACCGGCACCGACCGCGTTCACCGACGCGATGCGCACCTACCACCGCTGACCGTCGACGTCACACGCCGTCCACCAAAAGGGTGGAATTCGTGTGACCTCGGCGGGCCGGGGCGGCTCCGCGGGGCACGCGGCAGCGCGCGGCGATACGGTTCGGCGGCATGACACCGCGGCTCGATGACACCTACGTGCGCGTGCTGCCCGGGCTGTACGAACCGTGGCAGGCCGCCACGTTCCCCGACCCGCAGCTGCTGGTGCTCAACGAGGCGGTCGCGCAGGAACTGGGCTTCGAGCCGGCCGAACTCAGCACGCCGGTGGGTGTCGCACTCCTCGCCGGCCAGGCGCTGCTGCCCGGCTCGGTGCCCGTGGCGATG
>Ga0172367_10005349_pt1 | contig 15563 bp, 8 predicted proteins | sample Lak10m_FD_114542 | JGI IMG/M metagenome (GOLD analysis project Ga0172367, IMG submission 114542) | Freshwater microbial communities from Kabuno Bay, South-Kivu, Congo - kab_022012_10m | ecosystem: Environmental > Aquatic > Freshwater > Lake | place: Democratic Republic of the Congo: South-Kivu... | reverse complement strand
TGACCCTTCTTGGCGAGGGCCTGCGTGATCGCCGCCGTCAGCGTCGTCTTGCCGTGGTCCACGTGTCCGATGGTGCCAACATTCACGTGCGGCTTGGTACGCTCGAATTTCTGCTTGGCCATGCCTCACTCCGCAATTTAAACCCACTCCGTCCGACCCTCGTCCGGCAAAAAAAATCCACCGGACGGCGGATGGCTGTGCTGTCGTTACCCGAAAAGCTCACGACCGGATTCGAACCGGTGACCTCATCCTTACCAAGGATGCGCTCTACCTACTGAGCTACGCGAGCATGGTGTGGAAGCGGGAGACGAGGCTCGAACTCGCTACCCTCAGCTTGGAAGGCTGATGCTCTGCCAAATGAGCTACTCCCGCACGCTGGGAAACCGGATCACCGGCCGCGTGCGTGCGCCTGATCAATCCCGTTCGCCATCAATGGTAGGGGTAGGAGTCGAACCTACGTAGGCGTTCGCCGGCAGATTTACAGTCTGCTCCCTTTAACCACTCGGGCACCCTACCAGCTTTCAATGAATCTCGACCCGACGGCCAGGCAAATGGCGCGCGGTACGGTCGAAGAGCGATGAATATAGCGCTCCTGCTCAGAATGTCAAGATGATTTGAAAAGAAGAGCGCGTCCCGCCCGCTTGGGCAGAGGGCGCGGAGCTTCTCTCAGGACACCGCCACGGACACCACCCCCGGCGCAACGCGCTTGCTGAAACGCACGGTTTTGCCCTCCAGCCAGGGGTGCACTCTGTCGTGGGCCAGGGCCAGGGCCAGCACCTCGGCGTCGCCCAGCTCCGCCGGCACCTGCAGCGTGGCGCGCACCTTGCCGTTCACCTGCACCGCCACCTCCAGGCTGCTCACCCGGCAGTGGGCCTCGTCATGCACGGGCCAGGAGGCGTAGGCCAGGCTCTCGCCGTGGCCCAGCAGACGCCACAGATCCTCCGCCAGGTGCGGTGCAAAGGGTGCCAGCAGGAGCAGGAAGGGCTCCGCCACCGCACGGGGAAGTTCCTGCTGCTTCATCACTTCATTCACAAACTCCATCAGGCGGGCGATGGCGGTGTTGAACTTCATCTCCGCCAGATCCTGGCTCACCGCCTTGATGCTGCGGTGCACCAGCGCCAGCTGCTCCGGCCCGGCGTCGCCATTGGTGATGCGGGCGGACAGGCCCTCGCCTTCCGGCAGGGTGAACAGCGTCCACACGCGGCGCAGGAAATTGTGGCAGCCGCGAATGCCCTCTTCCGTCCAGGGCTTGTCCCGGTCCAGAGGGCCCATGAACATTTCGTAGAGGCGCATGGCGTCGGCGCCGTACTGGCGCACCATGTCGTCGGGGTTGACCACATTCAGGCGGGACTTGCTCATCTTCTCGATCTGCGCCTCCACGGGCTCTCCCGTGGCCTGCAGCTTCCAGCCCTTGCCCTCGCGCTCCACCTCGCTGCGCTTCAGGTACTTGCCCCGGGGATCGCGATAGCTCTCCGCCAGGATCATGCCCTGATTGAAGAGGCGCTGGAAGGGCTCTTTCGTGTGCACCAGCCCCAGATCGTAGAGCACCTTGTGCCAGAAGCGGGCGTAGAGCAGGTGCAGAACAGCGTGCTCGGCGCCGCCCACATAAAGATCCACGGGCATCCAGTAGCGCTCAGCCTCGGCGCTCCACGCCTCCTGCTGGTTGCGCGGATCGCAGAAACGCAGGTAGTACCAGCAGCTGCCCGCCCATTGGGGCATGGTGTTTGTCTCGCGGAAGAGCACTTCCCCGCTTTGGGGATCCGTCACCCGGCACCAGTCCTCCGCCCGCGCCAGTGGCGGACGGCCGTCCTCCGTGGGCTTGTAGTTGTCCAGCACGGGCAGCTGCACGGGCAAATCCGCCTCGGGCACCGCGTGCACCTGGCCCTGCGCGTCCATGAGCAGGGGGAAGGGCTCGCCCCAGTAGCGCTGACGGCTGAAGAGCCAGTCGCGCAACTTGTAGTTCACCACGCCCTTGCCCAGCCCGCGCTCCTGCAGCCAGGCGATGATGCGGGCCTTGGCTTCCGGCACCTTCAGGCCGTCCAGCAGGCCGGAATTCACCAGCACGCCTTCCTCGTTGTCCGTGAAGGCCGCCGCGGCCACATCGCCGCCGGCCACCACCTCCACAATGGGAAGACCCATGGCAGTGGCGAAATCCCAGTCGCGCTGGTCGTGGCCGGGCACAGCCATGATGGCGCCGCTGCCGTAACCTCCCAGCACATAGTCCGCCACCCAGATGGGCAGACGGCGGCCGTCCACGGGATTCTCCGCGTAAGCCCCGGTGAAGACACCCGTCTTCTCCCGGGAGGCGTCGGCGCGGTCCACATCGCTCTTGGCCTGGGCCGCCTGCACATAAGCCGTGACGGCGGCGCGGCAGTCCTGGGTGACAATGCGATCCACCAGGGGATGCTCCGGCGCCAACACGCAGTAAGTGGCACCGAAGAGCGTGTCGGGACGAGTGGTGTAAACGCTGAAATCGCAGGCCTGGTCCGCCACGGCGAAGCGCACATCGGCACCCTCGCTGCGGCCGATCCACTCCCGCTGCATGGTCTTGATGCCCTCGGGCCAATCCACCTCGTCCAGGTCCACCAGCAGACGCTCGGCGTAGGCCGTGATCTTCAGCATCCACTGGCGCATGCGGCGCTTTTCGACGGGATCTCCCGTCTCCACATAGCGCCCGTCCTTCACTTCCTCGTTGGCCAGCACCGTGCCCAGAGCCGGGCACCAATTCACCGCCACCTCGGCAGGATAGGCCAAGCCCTTCTTGTGAAGCTGCAGGAAAATCCACTGGGTCCAGCGCACATAGTCCGGGTCGGTGGTGGAGAACTCCCGGTCCCAATCGTAACTCAGGCCCAGGCTCTGGATCTGTCGGCGGAAATTGTCGCAGTTGCGCGAGGTGATCTCGGCGGGATGCTGGCCCGTGCGCACGGCGTGGCGCTCGGCGGGCAGTCCGAAGGCGTCCCAGCCCATGGGGTGCAGCACATTGAAGCCCTGCATGCGCTTCCAGCGCGCAAGGATGTCCGTGGCCGTGTAGCCTTCCGGGTGGCCCACATGCAGGCCGTCGCCGGAGGGATAGGGAAACATGTCCAGCACATAGAACTTCGGCCGTGAGGGATCCACCTCGCTGCGAAAGGTCTTGTGCTCCTGCCAGTAGGCCTGCCAGCGGGCTTCGATGGTGGCGTGCTCATAGCTTGACATGCGTCCTCCAAAAGGTCCAGACACACAAAATCCGCAGGGTCACGGGGAGCCGCGGCCCGGCGGATTTTGCATTGGTGATCGGGGCGACTGGATTCGAACCAGCGACCTCTCGGTCCCGAACCGAGCGCTCTACCGGACTGAGCCACGCCCCGTCGTCGTCGGGAAGCGCTGAAGATAGGGCCAAAGCCGCCGAGAGTCAATCAAGCCCGCCGATTCATCCCCAAAAGAAAGTGCCCCGCCGCAGGGCGACGGGGCACTTTGGATGCAAATCAAGCCAAGTCTAGTTGGCGGGGCACACGCCGTTGTAGCCCACAACCTTGTAGAAGTAGCGGGCGGTGGGGGCGATGGTGTCCGTGTAGGTGGTGGTGCCGGCGGGCACCGTGGCATAGGGAGTGCCAGGCGTGAAGTAGCCGTCGGCACTGCGGTAGATCTGATAGCCGTCCACCGGACCGGGGCTGTCCCAGTTCAGGGTGTAGTTGCTGCCGGAACGCGTGCCCGTCAGCTCGATGGTGAAGGGGATTTCGGATTCCACACCCCAATCCACCTGCAGCCACATCTGCACATCGCCGTTCCACGCATAGGCGGTACCGGCCAGGTAGTCGTAACCATAGGTGTGCTGCTCCCAGTAGGGGCCGCCATTCTCGCCGGAGAGGCCCACCACGCCCGTGGCGTTGTGGGTATTGGTGCGCAGGCCGACCCACACGGGATGGTTGATGCAGCGCAGCTCGCTGATGGTGCCGATGTAGCGGATGAAGGTGTTGGGATAAACATCCTCGGGACCCGTCACAGTGGCCGTGTACTGGCCCAGCAGCGCGCCCGGGGTGGCACTGTCAACGCCCTGGTCGTGGATGACCAAGGTCACCTGGTCGCCAGCCACCACATTGTAGAGGCGGGCGAAGAACCACTCCACCGTCCAGGGCTGGGCGATGGGATCGAAGCGCACCAGGCAGCCGTCCTCGCCGGCGTTCTGGGCCAGGGTCCAGGCGCTGGAGGTGTTGTAGTCATACTTCAGGAAGCCAACATTGGGCGCGAAGATGTTGGCCACAACATCCAGGGTGTCGTTGGTGCGGTCGGCATCGGTGGCCAGGGTGGTGTAGCACTGGATGCGGTAGGCGTCGGCGATGGTGGGCGTCCACTTCCAGGTGCTCGGGGCCGAGCTGGTCTGGGTGACGCGCACCTTCGTGAGCGGATCAATGGTGGCAGCGGTGTTGTTCATGGGCGTGGCGGCCTTCACGAGCACATTGGTGCTGTCGTTGTAGATGCGCCAGGAGGCCCGGATGTTCACCTGCTGGGCGGCACCCTCGTTGCTGATTTCAGCGGAGGGATACTGCGTCACACTGATGTTGCGCGGGTAGGGCAGCCAGAACTTGCTGATGGCCAAGTCGTTGGCCGGCACCGTGTCGATGATCACATTGACATTGTCCACCCAGAGACCCGTGCCCTGGCCGCCGTCGTTGTTGTCATCGGTGCGCATGCGGTAGCGCAGCTTCACCGTGCTGCCCGTGGAGCGGGTGAAACGCAGGCTGCCGTTGAACACATCGGCGTTGGTGTAGGTGATGTAACCAGCGCTGTCGAAGGGACGGGTGGCGCCTAAGTAATCGTAGGTCAGCGTGTTCCAGGTGGTGCCGTCGGCCGTGTACTCCACATAGAAGTAATCTTCCAGGAAGCCGTCGTCGTTGCCATCGCTGTCCGGCAGGTCCAGGCGGATATCCTGCTGCACTTCGATGATGGCCGGGGCGGTGTAGCTGATCCAGGGGCTTTCCACATAGCAGCCCAGGCTGGGATCGTTGGCGCACACCCACTCGGCACCCGTGTGGGACCAGGAGTTGCCGTAGACATAGTAGCCGTGGCTGGGGGCGCCGCCGGTGTTGCTTACGCCGTCGTCGGCCCACAGGGTGCCACCGGCGCTCACAACGATGTTGTCCACCTGCAAGCCGATCATGTTGGGGTCGTCCACATGATCGAAGGCGGGATCGGCGCACATGACGAAACGCAGGCGCACATCGCTCTGGCCCACGAAGGAGCTCAGGCTGAAGCTGGCGGGAGCCCAGCCCGCCGCCACGCCGCCCCACTCGGGAATGCCCGTGCCCATGCCGAACTCGTCGCCGAAGGCGAAAGAGCTGCTGACATTGTAGGCAGGGGTGCCGCTGATGACGGCCCAGGTGGCGCCACCGTCGGTGGAGGCCCACACATTGGCGCCGTCCCACCCGTTGTACCCGACGGGCTCGCCGCCCGGGGTCTCACACGCGTAGAAGAAGTTGAAGGCCAGGGTGGGGTTCACCGCGCCCACCAGGTTGATGGCCGGGGTCTGCAGGTACACGAAGCTGCTGCTCAGGTAGCCGCCAACAGCCGCGTCGGCGCTCCACCATGTGTTGGTGTAGGTGCCGCCATGTCCCACGGGCTCCACATGCCAGGTGTCGTTCTGCAGGCCAGTGCCGAAGCTCTGCCAGCCATTGGTGGTTCCGTCGAAGGTGTAAGACTCGTTGCGGTCCACACGGATGGCCTCACCCGTGTCCTGGTTCAGCACCGTGACGGGAATGACCTTTCCGGCGGCGGCTTGCGGGTGCACCATGGGGGCCGTGACGGCGGCCGCGGAGGCGACACCTGCCAGCAGAACGCTCAGCAAGAGGTGTTTGCTCATGGTTCGTCCTTTCATGAATGACGCAAATCGGTTGGGTATGCAGCTTTTCCGCTTTCAGTGACAGATAGCGGGGACACTCTCCAAAGCAAAGGAAGTGCCAACCTAAGCCAATCATCAACCTGTTGATTTTCAATCACTTCCTTAACCATTGGAATTGCTTTGAACGATTTTGGTGCCCGATTTCGCACAGTCCGAACACATTAAGCACTCCAATGGTGGGCGGTGGAAGTGGGATCCGGGCCATTTGGGCGGCTCTGGCCGAAGGAATCACCGGCCGCGGGTGCCAAGGAAGAGGGTGGAAACGCCAAAACTCAATTCGACGGCTCGGGCATCGGCCAGGCCTGCCTCCCGCATCCAGCCCAGGAACTCTTCCCGCGATGGAAAGCGCTCCACCGAGGCCGGCAGGTAGGAATAGGCCATGGCATCGCCGGAAACCAGGCGGCCAACAAGGGGCAGCACCAGGCGAAAATAGAGGCCAAACAGACTGCGCAGCAAGGGGTTGGGAATGCCGGCCAACTCCAGGATGGCCAGGCGGCCGCCGGGTTTGAGCACCCGGCCACACTCCAGCAGGGCCTGGCGCTTGTCCGGGAAATTGCGGATGCCGTAGCCGATGGCCACGCCGTCCACGCTGGCATTGCCCAAGGGCAGACGCTCCGCATCGCCGCGCACCAGCAGGACGCGGGAACTCAGCCCCCGTTCCCGGGTCTTTGTGTCCATGAAGCCCAGCATGCCCTGGGAAAGATCCAGCGCCACCACCTGACACTGCGGCTGACGGGCCAGCATGGTGAAGGCGTAATCGCCGGTGCCGGCGGCCAGATCCAGGTAGAGTCCGCCGGGACGCACCTGCAACTCGCGCACCGCCCGCCGTCTCCACAAGATGTCCGTGCCCGCGCTGAGCACATGGTTGAGCAGGTCGTAGCGGTGGGCGATGCGGTCGAACATCGCCTCCACCCCCGCCTTGCGACGCGCGCCCGTCTCGTGGGAGAGGGCGCGCGCTTGTTGGCGGGAATCAGGTGTGGGGGCGGCGGAACTCACCGGCGGGCGGCGTCCGCCTTCAGGCGGTCGTCACGGTGGTCGGTCTTGGGCAGGGAAGCGGCCTTCTGAAAGGCCTTGCGCGCATCCGCCGTGCGTCCCATCACCTCGTGGGTCTCCCCCAGTTCATACCACGCGAAGACCCAGGCGGGCTCCAACTGGGTGGCTTGCTTCAAATGCTGCAAGGCCTTTTCGTCGCCGCCCTCGGGCAGTTTGCCGAAGAGGGTCTCCGCCAGTTTGCGCTTCACCCAGCTCAGGTGGGCCATTTCCCGGTAGTAACGACCGATCAGTCCGTGGGCGCGCCCGTTTTTGGGATCCAGCTTGAGGGCCTGCAGGGCCTCGCGCTCCACCTCCTGCGACAATTGCACTGCTTCCTTGCTGCCGGCGAACAAGGCGCGCCGACCCAGGGCCAGGGCGCGATAGTAGTGGGCCATGCTCTGCTGGGGATGCTTGGCCACCAACTCTTTGCTCGAAGCCAGCGCCTTGTTGAACCAGCTCTCCGCCTGGGCGTCCTGTCCCTTGTCCTGGGCGTCCTCGCCCAGGTCCACCTGGGAGCGCACCACGCGCCACATGGCCTCGAAATCGCCGGGCTTGGCTGTCAGCGCCTGGGATGACAGGCTCTGGGAGCGGTTCAGGTCGAACTTCGCGCAAGCCGCGTCGCAATCCTTGATGAGCGTGGCGTTGTCCGCGGCCTGCAGGGACAGGCCCAAGGTCATCACCAGCGCGAAGGCCGCCAACAGGCGAGTGGGCAGGAATCGAGACGACATGTCAGGTCCTTTCTTTTGCGGCGGGCAATGTGGTTCACCAAATCTTAATCCACCCGATGCTGGGTGCAGCGGCTGCCGGGGGCATAGGCCTTCAGGAAGAGCTCCCGGCGCGGAGCCGGACAAAAGGGTCCGGCCACCTCAAGGCTCGATGAGCACACCTGCAGCTCAAGCACCTCCGGCGAACGCACAAAGGGATCCGGCGGGATCTTCAACCGGGCGTAGCTGTCACGCATGAACTCCGCCCACACAGGCAGGGCCGCCTTGCCGCCCGCCATGCCGGCGCCCAGACTGAAGGCGGGATCATCGTGGCCCAACCAGACGCCGCAGGCCAGGCGGGGCGTGTAGCCCACGAACCAGGCGTCGGTGTAGGCGTTGGTGGTGCCCGTTTTCCCCGCCGCAGGAGCCGTGAAGCCCCAGCGCTGGCGCGCGGAGGCCCCGGTGCCATCGGTGAGCACGGATTGCAGCATGTCCGTCATCAGGCAGGCCGTGGCCGCCGAGAGCGCCTCGCGGCTGGCGGGCTGGTGCCGCCACAGCACATGGCCCCGACGATCGCGGATCTCCTCCACCGCATAGGGATCCTGGTGGATGCCGCCGTTGGCCAGGCAGGCGTAGGCGGAGACCAGCTCAATGGGGATGACTCCGCTGGAGCCCAGCGCCATGGACAGGTCCTTGGCAATGGGAGTGGAGATGCCCATCTGCCGGGCGTACTGGATCACCATGTCCGGCGGCACCACATCCATCAGCAGACGCACGGCCACCAGGTTGTAACTCTCTTTCAGCGCCGTGCGCAGGGGCGTGGGCCCGCCGAAAGTGCCGTCGTAGTTCTGCGGCGCCCAGGTTTTTCCTGTGCCGTCCTCGACGCTGATGGGGCCGTTGGACACGCGGAAACTGGGGGCGTAGCCATTGTCCACCGCAGCGGTGTAGACGAAGGGCTTGAAGGCGCTGCCCGGCTGGCGCACGGCCTGCATGGCCCGGTTGAAGCGGCTGCGGGCGAAATCCCTTCCTCCCACCAGGGCGCGGATCGCTCCGGAAGTCGGTTCCAGCGCCACAAGGGCGGTCTGCACCTCCAGCAGGCTGTCCACCAGGGCCAGATGGGCGGGTTCTCCACGCAGGGCCCACAGCTGGTCCTCGCTCTTCTCGGGCCAGCGTCCCCGGGCCCAGGTGAGCCAGTCGTCCCGGTAGAAGGAGGCGCGCGAAAGGGAGTCCAGCCGCGCCACGCCCCGGCCGCAGGAGGCTTCCGCCAGGGACTGCATGTCCAAATCAAGCGTGGTGCGGACCTCCAGTCCATCGCGGTAAATGTCCACGCCAAGCTCGTCCTGCATGTCCTCCAGCTGTTGGCGCACCTCCTCGCAGAAATAGGGGGCCGTGCCCGCCACCACGCTCTCGCCGCTTAGCACTTCCAGCGCCTCGGCGCGCGCCTCGTCGCGCTGCGCTTCGTTGATGACGCCATGACGCTCCATCAGCCCCAGCACGGTGTTGCGGCGCTGCAGGGCCAGGTCCGGCTGGTGGTAGGGCGAGTAGCGGCGGGGGGCTTTGAGCAGCGCCACCAGGAGGGCGGACTGCGCGGCGTCCAGCTCTCGGGCGTCCACGCCGAAATAGCGGCGTGCGGCCTGCTGCACCCCATAGGCGCCGTGGCCGAAGTAGGCCTGGGTGAGATACATCTCCAGGATCTCGTCCTTGGAGTAATGGCGTTCGATCTGCAGGGCGGTGAGCACTTCCCGCGCCTTGCGCAACAGGCTCTTCTCCCGCGACAGGTAGAGGTTGCGCGCCAGCTGCTGGGTGATGGTGGACGCGCCCTGCACATAGCTCATCCTCACCACATCGATGGCGATGGCGGAGACCACGCGGATCAGATCCACCCCCCCGTGGGAGCGGAAGCGCCGGTCCTCCACCGCCACGATTGCGCCCGTCATGAGGGGTGAGATCTCCTCCAGGGGCACTTGTTCCCGCTGTTCCAGGAAGAACTGCCCCACGGGGCGACCCTGGCGATCCAGCAGGCGCGTGGAGAGGCTGGGCTGGTAGCGCTCCAGCTCCTCCACGGAAGGCAGGCCCAACCACAGCCACCACACCATTGCCGCCGAGACGGTGGCCACAAGCAGACTGAAGGATCCAAGGAAAAAGATGACCGGATGGCGCCGGAACCAGGATCCGCCGGGCGCGGGCGGTCGGGATGGACGGGGCCTGGAGGGCTGGCCTCCCATGGCACCAGACGGCGGAGATGCGGGCGGAGGCGCCATGTTGGGCGGCATGCGGGGCGGCATCAGAACCCAAGACCCAGGCGTTCGGCCGCGCAGCGCAGCTGGCCCTGGCCGAAGGCGGCATCCTCCGCCTCACCAGGATGCAGGCGCGCCTGCTCGTCGAAGGCCTCCAGCACGCTGCGCAGACCCTGTCCGCCGGAGGAATCGCCCTGTCTCAGCGCCGCGATGGCCGCGCAGCCCTCGTTGAGCAGGTGCATGTACACGGCGTTGCCATCAATGCCGGTGCTTCGCTGCTGGGCTATGGCCAGAGCGCGGCCGTGGTCGGCGGCGCGCTGAAAACTGCTCCGGGCTTCGGGCAGGCCCAGGAAGAGTTCGTGGATGCCCCGCGCCCACCACGCCAGGGCGAAGGGGAAATCCCCCTTGCCCAATTGCTGGCGCCAGGCCAGGCAGTTCATGGCCGCCGCGAGGCCCGCCTGCAGGTGGACGCGCTCGCGGGGAAGCTCGTCACCGGGCCAGCAGGGCGCCAGATCCGCCGCCACATTGAAGGACCACACATTGGCCTGGTCCAGCAGCCCATCCGCCACGACGGAATCCTGCCCCCGCCGCGCCTCTGCCAGCGCCACCAGGTGGGCAATGGCCGCGTCGTTCACCGCCAGCTGGCGCTCCCAGCACCAGCCCGGCAAGGCGCGATCCGCCGCCAGGGGGATCAGGGCCTTCCACAGTTCGATGGCGCCAGCCCCGAGATTGCGCAACTCCGCGAGCAGGGACTCATGATCCGCCTCCAGGCGGGGCCGCAGGCTGTTCACTTCCACGCTCATGACAGCCTCTCCTCCAGTGGTGCCTGTGCCAGTTCTTCGTGCACGAAATGGAAGCGGAACTGGGAACCGTCCCAGCTGCCGTAGCCCCGGGATCCATGTACAAAGGGCGGCAGGGTGATGACAGTGGCGGAAGCCCATTGGAAGCGGCCCGCCGCGTGCACATGGCCCATCACCATCAACTCGTCCCCGGGGTGCAGGGCGGCGGGGATGGCGCGACTCAAATAGGCCAGAAGCTCACGCTTGTTCCACACCGGCATGCGGTCGCCACCACCGATGTGGTCGGCGAAGGCCATGCCCAGGTCCGGGTGCAGCCAGCGGAAGCCCCACTGGGCCCAGCGGGAGCGGAACACGCGGCGCATGAGACGATAGCCGCGCTCGCGGGGATCCAGGCCGTCGCCGTGGTGGAGGAAGGCCGCCGTGCCCAGCAGATTCCGGCGCTGATCATCGCCGGGCAGATTCAGGCCCAATTCCCGCTCCAGCATCCCGTCGAGTTTGAAATCGTGGTTGCCAGGCAGGAGCGTGATGCTCAAACCACCGGAAACGGCGCACCGCAAGGCCTCCAGCCAGGGCAGATGGCGACGCGGCACCACCTCGCCCCACTCGAACCAGAAGTCGAAGAGGTCGCCCAGGATGAGCAGCTCGGAGCCCTCCGCGCGGGCACGCTCCAGCACAATGCGAAAATCCTGCAGCTTGGCAGGGTCCTCGGCATCGTTCTTGATGCCCGCGTGCAGGTCGCTGATGAAGTAGACGGGACGCATGCCCCAAGGTCGAAAATGCCGGCGATCCCTCTGCCTGGGAAGAGCCCCTCACATGCGGAAACTTCACGAAGGCGAAGCGTCCTCCTCCCCCACGGTCCTCAAGAGGAAGGAGCCATCCTGCCAGCAAAGCTCAAGCGTGCAGGGGGCCTCCAGGCCAGCCACCAACAGCGCGGCGGCGCGATCGATGATCTCCCTCTGCAACAGACGCCGCATAGGTCGCGCACCATAGACCCGGTCGAATCCCCGACGCGCCAGGTGTTCCCGCGCCTCCGGATGCAGCACAAGGGTCAGACCACGCTCGCGAAGCCGCTGCGCAAGCAGCTCCACATGCAGATCCACAATGCGCGCCTGCACGGCGGCGTCAAGGGGATGGAAGACGATGATCTCGTCGATGCGGTTGAGGAACTCCGGCCGAAGGGTGCGGCGCAAATGCTCCAGCAGTTCCTCTTCCCGCTCCACTCCGGACAGCACGGGATCCGAAGGATCTCCCTCCTCCCCGTCCTGACGCAGGCGATCCGCCAGCAGGTGGCTGCCCAGGTTGGATGTCATGATGATGATGGCGGAGTGCGCCCGGGCCAGGCGGCCCCGGCTGTCGGTGATGCGGCCATCGTCCAGCAGTTGCAGCAGCACTGTGAGCACATCGGGGTGCGCCTTCTCGATCTCGTCGAAGAGCAGCACGGAGTAGGGATGGTTGCGCAGGGCGGAACTGAGCTGTCCACCCTCCTCGTGCCCCACATAGCCGGGAGGCGCGCCGATGAGGCGGCTGACACTGTGCTTCTCCATGTACTCGCTCATGTCGAAGCGCAGCAGGGCGCGCTCGTCATCGAAAAGCTCGCAAGCGAGGGCCTTGGCCAGTTCCGTCTTGCCCACGCCGGTGGATCCCATGAAGAGAAAGCTGCCCAAAGGACGACGCGGGTCGGCCAAGCCGCTGCGGCTGCGGCGTATGGCGGCGGAAACGGCCTCCACGGCGGTGTCCTGCCCCACCACGCGGCGGCGCAGACGCTCTTCCAACTGCACCAGCTTGGCGCGCTCATCCTCCACCAGGCGGGTGGCGGGAATGCCCGTCCAGCGGGACACCACCTCGGCAATGTCCTCCGGGCCAACCTCCTCGCGCAGCAGGCCGTGCGCCTGGCGCGCGCGTTCCAGCGCGGATTCACAGGCAACGCGCTCCGCCTCCCACTGACGCAGTGTGCCGTGCTTGAGGCGCGCCGCCAGATCGAAGTCGCTGCGGCGTTCCGCCTCCTCAAGTTCCAGGCGCGTGGCCTCGATCTTCTCCTTCACCTGGCGCAATTCCTTGATCAGCCCCTTCTCCCGCTGCCACTGGGAGTGCAGGTTCTCGCTGGAGGACTTCAATGCGGCCAGCTCGCCCAAAGCGGCGTCCAATCGGTTGCGGCTCTGCTCGTCATCCTCCAATTGAAGGGCGCGGGACTCCACCTCCAGTTGGCGGATGCGCCTCTCCACCTCGTCCAGTTCCTCGGGCATGCTGTCGATCTGCACGCGCAGGCGGCTGAGGGCCTCGTCCATGAGGTCGATGGCCTTGTCGGGCAGGAAGCGGTCAGGGATGTAGCGCGTGGCAAGTTCCACCGCCGCCACCAGAGCCGCGTCCTTGATGCGGATGCCGTGGTGCAGCTCGTAGCGCTCCTTCAGGCCACGCAGGATGCTCACCGTGGCGGCGGCGTCCGGCTCCCCCACCTGCACGGGCTGGAAGCGTCGCTCCAGGGCGGCATCGCGTTCGATGTGCCGGCGGTACTCCGTGGTGGTGGTGGCGCCGATGCACCGCAGTTCGCCCCTGGCCAGCAGCGGCTTGAGCAGGTTGGCGGCGTCCACGGATCCTTCGGCGGCCCCAGCCCCCACCACGGTGTGCAATTCGTCGATGAAGAGAACAACGCGCCCCTCCGAGGCGGCCACCTCCGCGAGCACGGCCTTGAGGCGCTCCTCGAACTCGCCACGGAACTTGGCACCCGCCAACAGCGTGCCCATGTCCAGGGACATCAGGCGATGGTCCCGCATGCCCTCGGGCACATCGCCATCGCGCAGGCGCAGGGCAATGCCTTCCACAATGGCCGTCTTTCCCACGCCGGGCTCGCCGATGAGGACAGGATTGTTCTTGGTGCGGCGGGACAGCACCTGCAGCACGCGGCGGATCTCCTCGTCCCGGCCGATGATGGGATCGATGCGCCCCCTTGCGGCCTGTGCCACCAAGTCCACGGTGTATTTTTCCAGGGCCTGGTAGCGCGATTCGGCCTCGGGGCCGTCCACCCGCTGGTGTCCCCTCAGCTCCTTCAGGCACTCCAGCAGCGCCTTGACGTCCAATCCCCTGGCATGCAGCCAGGCCAGTCCCTGCTCTTCGCGTCCCCGGGCATCCAGGGCCAGGCCGGCAAGCAGCAGGTGTTCCGCCGCCACGAAGCTGTCCCCCATCTGGCGGGCCTGGTCACTGGCGGCGTCCAGCAGCTGGCTGAAATTGCGTGAGACATAGAGTTCAACCGCACCCTCCACCCGGGGCAGGGCACCGATGCGTGCGTCCAGCACCGTTTGAAAATCGCTTGCGGAGATCCGCCTCCGCTTGAGGCACTGAGCCAGCACGCCATCGGCCTCGGCGATGTGGGCGCGCAGGTAGTGCAGGTTCTCCACTTGCTGGTGGCCCATGTGGCGCGCCATCTCCACGGCGGCCTCGATGGTCTGGCGCGTGCGGGTGGTGAGTCGGTCAAAGGAAAGCATGCGTCCTCCCTGACGGGCCTCCTGCACCTGCTGTCAGCAGACTCCGTCACTGGCTGTCGTTCCTGTCAGCCCCCGGCGCGACACATCCACGAAATCCGGGGTCGGGAGTGCTCTTGCGCAAGTGTCATGCCAGAGCGGCGTCTGCTGACGACGCCCAGCGGCGCAGCAGCGCCTGGGGATCCAGCCGGTCGCGGCACAGGTCCATGGCATCGGCCCAACCCTCGGCGGGAGGATCCGTCAGGTCGTCCAGAAGGTGCCCGCCCAGTTCCGGCGACAGGAGGGGCCACGCACCCAGCGCCCAGCTTTCCAACAGGCTCGCGGCAAGGCAATGGGCGGCCACGCGCGCCACGCTGTGCCGGGGCCGGAGGCTCAAGGCCGCATCCTGGAACCAGAGTGGCGCACTGAGACAGGATTGGCCGGTGCGGGACATCCACAGCTCCGTCCACAAGCCATCCCACTCTCCCACATCGCGCCGGGGTGCCTCGATCAGCCAATCCATGCGCAGGAGATCCCGCCGTGCCTGTGCCTGCTCCTGCCGACGCCACCACGCGGCGAAGGCGCGGGGATCGGCGCAGCCCAGCAGGCGGGCGCTCCAATCGGGATGGCCGGGCAGGGAGGCCATCACCAAGCCGCAAGCCCGGGCCTGCACTTCCCTCAGGGGAAAGGGCGAGCTCGTCTCTTCGTCCTCCAGCCTGGCCCTCACCGCGCCAGCCTGGGCTCCCAGGCAGCGCCCCAACAGCTCCAGGGACTGGCGCAGGGCGCCGGCGCCGGGACGCAAATCGGCAAGCGCCACCGGCCAGTGGCCCTCGGCACCCTCCACCATGCCCAGGAATTCCCCAGGCAGATGGGCGGGACGAGGACTCCAGCGCAGGAGCAGACCTTCCACCTCCAGTCCCAGCAGATCACTCGTGTCGCGCAGCAAATCCAGCACCTGGGCTCCAGCGAGGGTGGCGTGCACGACAGCCCCGGCCTGGGGATCTGCCTCCACCGCCGGCAGTGTCCCTGCGCGCAGTTCGGCCAACCACAGCTCCAGCTGCTCGGCGCCCAGTCCCAGCTGTGCGCCCTGGGCCCCCACCTGGCCATCATGCCCCATGTCTCTTGCTGCCGCCTCCTCGAGCTGAAGCCACTCCATGGCCAGCGGAGCGGTGTGGACGGCTGCGGCACCCAGGGTGGCCCGCACCGCTTCCCGCTCTTCGGCAAGGTCCAGGCGCCCGGCCAGGAGCTCCAGTTCCGCGGATTCCACCTGACGGCCGCCCAGCACCAGGGGATGCCGCAGGCGTTGCAGCTCCAGCGCGGTGAGCACTTCGTCCTGCCGCCTGCGCAGGGAGGCCTGACCCTGCCAGGGGGCCAATGCGAGGAAGAGAGCCTGCAGGCGGTGGTCCAGCCCCGTCTCCAGGCCCTCCTCCAGCACCGCCTCCTGCACCTGCTGAAAGAGG
>Ga0172367_10005347_pt1 | contig 15567 bp, 16 predicted proteins | sample Lak10m_FD_114542 | JGI IMG/M metagenome (GOLD analysis project Ga0172367, IMG submission 114542) | Freshwater microbial communities from Kabuno Bay, South-Kivu, Congo - kab_022012_10m | ecosystem: Environmental > Aquatic > Freshwater > Lake | place: Democratic Republic of the Congo: South-Kivu... | reverse complement strand
TCAATCCACAAATTTCTTTACGGACTGAATAAGAAAGGAAAGGTTTGAAGTCATCGCCCCTTTCACTTTACTTCTTATTTTTTGCTTACTTTGGATAACCATTCCCATTTCAGCAAACCCTTTTGAGACAAATATAATTTTGCTACTATTTGTCTCGTATCCCTGTAGCTTAGGATACTAACCCTGCTTTACGAAGTGCTTCTGCCATAGCATCGTTTGAAGTTGAAAGATTTTTATTGTAACTTCCTTTTTCTTCCCGATGCACAATTGGTTTAGAATTTTGTCCAAAATGATGATCATATATATAATACTTAACATCATTGGGATCAGATCCACAGAAGAAATCCGTATTTTCTCCCATCGCAGACCAAGCATCTTCACACGTAGTGCGAGCACGACTTCTTCCACAAGAGAGTTCATTGGCCATTTGTTCTGCTTGATTAACAAGCAAAAATCTTTTTTGTACACATTCTGTATCATGTATACCCTTACGATCTTTAGATATCTCTGGAAGCTTGCTGATTTTTTCTTTAATACCAGTAAACTTTTTTTGAAGACTTTCAATAGAAATCTCTTCGTTTTCTCCCGAAGAAACATCAATACTTTTTGATATCTCGTTTATATCTTCCGAGACAAATTCAACAAAAGTATTTTTCAATGTTTCTTCAAAAAAACTTCTAGTATTCGAAATCAAACTCTTTTGAATTTGATATAAATTTAATACTTTTTCCTCAAAATTATTTATATCATTTTCATTAAAATTTGATTTTTCTACATCTCTGATTAGAGAATCAAGGATGTTGCTATCCCATCCAGAGTGCCACCCCATACTGGGGTAAAGTTCATTTAATTTTTCTCTGATTTTTTTTATCAAACCAGAAAAACGAACTTTTTCATAAAGGTCAGATTCTTTCGGTATACGAAGATATACTCCCGAACCATCTATCGGAATAATGAAATTAAATTCATTTACTATTTCCTCTAGACTTTTTCTTATATCAAAACCATTAGAAGCACCTTCTTGAAAAAGTATCCCTTGAGCCCTGTTATAACTAGATTGGGAAAGATACCCGTAGTTCCACCCATAATCATAAAGAAAATCCGTTTCAATATTGACTTCCTCTACGAGAAAATATGTCCCAATAATCGCATCATGTGAGTATTGAGAATATCTTCCATTAGCCTTTAAATTTTCAAAAGCTAATGTGCGGATTTTTGATTCTTCAACTTTCCTGATATATTCATCATCAGAAAAATTAGGATCAAAGATATATCTAATCCCCTTACAAGGATAGTGCACGAGCACCCATCCTTTTGGGTTTTCTGGTTCATCACCTTGGGCTAAAAACCCTGTAGGTAACATATCCCAGATATAGTTGGTACCATCCCAAGAACCGATATAAAATTCTTCGGACTTGTTTGACCAACATATCCTCCCACCTTTTTCCAAAAAATCACAATCTTGTGAATTTAAAAGAACAGGTGGCTCAGTAAGCCAATTAATCTCTTTTGCAAACTGCAAATAAGAGCCACTGGTTCCATCCCCTGGGAATTTAATTTTGTAAGGATATTCATATCCTCCAACAATCAATTTTCCAAGTTGCCCTGTTGGGCAACTTACAATCGGTGAAAAAGAAAAATTCAATCCACTTTCATTGAGTTTTATATACTCAATGATTTCAATTTTTTCTTTTTCTTCACCTCTTCTACCATCAAAAAAGTTTTCTTCGAAGATGGTTTTTCTTTTTTTAGAAAGCGTGGGCTCTCCATAAGAATTTTCAGAAGTGAAATTCTGATTTATAGACTTAGGGTCTATAAACTCAGAGACCGAAAGAGCCCTGTACCCAACCATTTTCTCAAAGTCTTTTGAGGCTTCAAGGATGGTTAAGTTTTCCTTTCTTACCCACTCAATATAGGTACGAAAAGAAATTATCCTTTCTTGGTATTTTTGTGGCAGGAGTCCAAGCAACCCCTTTTTTTCTTCAGAAAGATCTCCCATAGCAGGAAACTCAAGTCCTTCTATTGTTTCAGAAGAAATTTGAGATTCCTGGTATTTTATAACTCGACTAGCTTGAAAGCTAATCTTGTCATTGTAAATATAAGGGCCTCCCCAAACATTTACCTCTGACGGAAAATATCCGATATTAATAAATGTTCCGCTAGTAATAATCCGGCATTTATCAAGCTCACGAATAATCGGATTCTCGATAATGTACTCTTCTCCTGATACCAGATTAAATTGTCTGGTCCAGTTAATATGTTTATCAAGAAGAAGAATTTTCCCCCCTCTTGAAACACATAAATCCTCTGAAGAGAATTTGTAGACGAAAAAATTTTTTGTTTTCATTTTTTTTAAAATTTAAAAGGTTAATCCAATACACCAAATTGATGTACTAAATAAACCTTTTAAATTCCAAAATGAAAAACTTTTGGAATTTAAATCCCAATGAATCCTCTATTAAAAAATAAAGAATTCAATAAGGATGGCGAATGTAAACACTCGCAAAACAACAATAACCCGTTGTAACCCCTTATTTATCCTGAAGCTCATGCTTCAGAATTTTTTTCAAATATATTTCTACCTCCTCTTCGGGAGACAGAAAAGACTCTACTAAAGAGACATCAAATTTGACGCCTCCAAAAGTATAATTACCCTTTACATAGTGAGTCTCATGGCGACCCGTCTCAAAAGAGACGGTCTTCAATTTTCTATACCCATCAGGAACCTCTTTGGTTCCATAGATAGGTGTTAAATAATATTCCTGGGACCCGAATGTCCCAAGAAATTTTGAAAAACTTTCCCACTCTTCACGAGTGAGAAAAAACACATCGATGTCTGATTTTGGATTGTTTAATCCAAAACGACGACTACCACCGACGTAGCCGCCCAATTCAGTGGCCAGATTAATAGCCAAATCGACCACAGTGTTACCTGTGGTAATTTTCTCTAGCCTATTTGCCAGAAGAAAACTTTTTATTTTTTCTTTCATTTTTCTCGCTTCTTTAATGTCGTGACGAGTTCGACTTTAGTTAATAAATTAAATTCTCATTTTTAATATCTTTTTTAAAATACCAAAAACGATAATTTAATTTTATTTAACCAATGAAAACTTTCCTATCAATCCACAAATTTCTTTGTGAACTGAATAAGAAAGGAAACCAACAAAAGTTGGTTTCCTGTTCCAATTAAACCCGTTAACCCGAGTTAGATATTTTTTCCCTAGAGGCTATCTTTCCTCTATCTAGTCCATTTAACGTGTTAACTAGCTTCTTCACGGTTGAAAATTTTATCCTAATTGCTCACGGATAAAATTTTCAACTTCGGTAGCATCGGGGTAGCCACCCCAGAAAGCGTTTCCGCCTTCTGTCCCAAGACCAGAACCCCCATTCCAGCCTTCGAATTTTTCCTTCAGGTCGGCACATAATTTGCCATCCCCGAAGAAATTTTTCTCCCCGTCGCCCGACACGACCAGAAGTTGGTCGTACCCTGCACCACCTGCACCTTTGTGCAAGCGATCGGTGACCGTTGCCGTCTTCGAGTGGCTCATATGAGCCACCGTCAACCGGCCGGAAGTTTCAGCCTGCGAGATTGCTCTCACGGCCTCAGCTTCCATCTCAGGAGTAATTCCCTGAGCATTTCGGTCGGCTAACCGCACTTTTGCAACCTCTTCGGGGGTTGCTCCCATTGCGATCATGGCAGGGATAAATCCACTGTCATTGGCTGCAATGAGCAGGTCCAAACGAGTCGGCTCAATGCCGAGCAAGTTAAGGACTTGCAATATCGAAGCGGGTTCGCCAGCCCGCTCGCCGTGGTGGTCAACCACGATTGTGCCTTCAGGTAGCACAACGGCTACCTTTTCGGGTGACCACTCTGTCTTGGGAGCCGACATATTGTCGAGCTCTACCAAAACGATGGTCTTGTCCTCGGCCGAAGCCTGGACAATTTCAGTGGCATAAGCCGAGGCATGAGCGCCCCAGCCTAAGCCTTTGGTTATGAAACTTGCGCCTGCTTCGGCCAGGCGCTTTTCAATCTGAACCATCTCGGCGTCAGCACCGCCGAGGAAAAATACTAGATTTTTCATTTTTTTTATTTTTTAATTTTACCAATATTGGTTCCCTAAATACTAAATAAATAATATTCAAAGAACCAATATCGGTTCTAAAAAAGAAAAATGAAAAACATCTTCCCTCAACAAACTTTCATTTATTAAGGTTGTTGTACGTTTAAAAACTGGTCCAATAGAGTGATCGCTTCCTAAGGGAAGAGACACCTCTAATTCCATTCTTAATCGCACAATATTTTATTTTCAAAGTTCAACTCTCTGCATCAATACACAATCTCTCCTTTGTTATTGATCTCTCTAACTTTGTGTCAGAATTCCTTCGCAGAAAGAATTTTATTGTCTCTCTCCTTGTGCCCACCTTATTAAGGTTAGGGCTGAAAGACATTTCAGATCACAATAGTGGGTTAAGCCATTATGGTCTGCCTATGTCTTCTCAAACTTTCGCTTGAGTCGTCACGGTTGTGAATGTATTGTTTGGATAGTTTCGGTTTGCGGCTTCCACTATTTAAACTATTCACGGTGCAAACAGATATGTATTGAAGATTGTTCTAGAACACTCTCTCTTTCTTTATGGCTTACCGGTCCATATACCGTCCTTTGATTATTAGTCTCCGGATCAGAGGTGAACATCAATCTTCGTATATCTCCTTAAAAGAACTCTCTCCTTTTTTGGAAGGTTAGTCTCTCGACTTCGCTTCCTTAACTCTTGTAGATAGTATAGCATAATCTTTACTTATTGTCAATGCTATGTGATAATGATAAAGTAATATAATAATATATATTGATAAATAAGGGTATTTTAAAACTGTGTATTGTCATATTTGCGTGAAAATAATGACTATGCTATACTTTAAACAGTTATTAATTAACTTTGAATAAAATATATGAGCCAAAATACAGACGAAAAAATATTAATAGAAGCTGGTCTATCAGAGGAACAGTCTGCTATATATAGTGCCCTACTTGATAAGGGTCCTTTAAAAGCAGGGTCTATAGCTATTTGGACAGGCTTAAAAAGAGGCCTTATTTATAAAGTCCTTGATCAATTAGAAAATATGGGGTTAGTTTCTAAGAAAGGTGGTGATGGTACAGTGGCAGTATTTGCGCCAGAACATCCATCTCAGCTTGCCGTTATAATGGAACGCAAAGAGAAATCCTTTGCATTAGCTAAAGAAGCGGTTTCTTTCTCTCTCGGAGCATTATCATCAAAGTTCAATCTTCTATCAGGTAAACCCAATGTGCAATTCTATGAAGGGAAAGAGGGTGTAGAAAAAGTTCTTGAAGATACCCTTAATTCTAAAGATGAAGTCCTTACATATGTAGATATGGAAATAGTTGAAAAGTATTTCAAAGATATCAATGATAAATATGTAACAAAAAGAGAGAAACTCGGTATTAAGAAAAGATTGTTAGTTATTGAAAATAATTATTCAAATGATTTGTTTCAAAAGTGGAATAAAGAAAAGCCAGACTTCTTCTCTGTGACTGATTTAAAAATGGCAAAGACACCTATCGAGGGAGCAGAAGGAGCAATTCAAATATATGAAAATAAGATAGGAATCATTACTATCTCAAATGAGAACTTGATAAGTATTATTATTGAAGATATACGAATCAATAAGTTATTTAAAAGTATGTTTGAGGCACTTTACTTGGTTTCTCCTAGATTTATTCCATAATCATCTTTTACTTTTTCATAGACAGCATACCATTCTTCGTTGTTTACGAAACATCTAACGAGAGATTTTCCTTCTGGAATTTTACTATGTAAAGATTCTAAATCTTTTGATTTTTTAATCTCGATTTCTTCTGTATTTCCATACATACCTATCAATTCACCTTGTGATTTTTGTTTAGCCAGAATATCTTTATTTTTATTCTCATCCCAAACTAAATCAAATTCTTCAGTTTCATTTGTTTTTTTGAAACCTCTGGAAATAAATCCTTTTTCAAAATATCTCATATTACTTGGATTATCTTTTCGACAAGATGCATGGAGAATATGTTCTTTGGCTTCGCGACTTAATGCTTCATCCATCATAGCCTCACCAAGTCCAAAGTTTTTACTAGCTTCATCCACATTGAGAGCACTAGCATAGAAACTTGCATCATTTTGTTTCTCAAACCTAACGAATGCACGAATGTTATTATCCTTTTCAAAAGTATAGAAATAATTCTTTTGTTTATTATCCTCAGGAACAAATGCTGTTTTGAAATATGATTTTAGAGATTCAACAAAATTACGATCTGGATGATTCTTCCAATTTGATTCATAGAGTTCAAGCATTTCATTTTGCTGATTATCTAATATATCGGTTGCTTCTTTTTTAGAAAATACAGAACCTTCAATACTCTCTATCGGAAGCTTTTCTCCATTTTTAACTGCTTGTTTAAATATTGCAAAAGTAGTGATAGTATCTGCGTTTATACGATCTAGTTGTTTATCGATATCTTCGTAATTAATTTCTTTTTTATTATTTATATCGTCGTAACTCTGTGAAAGTAATTGTTTTCCTTTTGTATATAGGGTTTCTTCTATTTTTTTAATAAGTTCAGGGTTTGTTTCTATTTCTTTTGTAAAATTATTTCTTGTAAATTCAGTTATCTTACTAACATTGTCTATAATTTCTCCATATTTAGTGAAAACTTTTTGAGCAACATCTTTTGGCAATTTTTCACCAAGTGTTAAAATCTTATCTCCCATTTCCTTACCTCCTTGCTCGATAGAGAGGAAGGTACGGAGACCTACTCCTTTAAACTTTTTAGTAAAATCTTGAACAGGCTTTACTGTCTTATTTGTACGATTGGTAATACTGGTCAAAAAATACACTTGTTCTTTTAACGGAATTTCTTTTAAATCAATCCCAAATTCTTTCTCAAGACTAGAACGTATTTCTGGATTAATAAAAGCTCTAAATTCAAACATTAATGGGTCTTGAATTAACTCAAAAGTATTATGAGATGACGGAAAAAATTTCTGTATTTCTTCAGGATTTAATCTGTTTGTCGATTTATTTATCTTTTCTCTTATTTCTTTTTTTATCTCACTAAAATTAATTGTTGGATCGAGATATTTCTTTTTATATTCCATCATCTCTTTTAGACTTGGATTTTTTGGCATTTCTGGTCTGTTTTCTGGACGAGCACTTTCAAAAAATCTTTTTTGTTCTTCAATGAGAGAGTTAAATTCTTTGGGGTTGTCTGTATGATAGAAAGTTGGGATTGGATCAAATCCATTATCTTGCACAAAATATCCTTCTGATAAATGTATTGGGGTTAAGCCTCTCTCTTGCCCCTCAAAACTTTGTGTTTGTTTAAGTATTATATCTGGATTAAGATTTACACCAAGAAAATATTTTACTTCATCATCAGAAGATATATCTTTAAAACCTCTTTCTAAAATTTCTGAGATTTCTTTTTGTTCCTTGCTATTACCTAAGCTTTTTTGATTACCTACAGCTGTGTGTAAAAATTTACTAAGTCTAACTAAGCAAAACAAAGGATTCTTTGATGTTTTTATATAATCTTTGAGATAAGCAATTCCGTTCATTGCATTTTCTTTTGAGGAAATGAGACTTTCTCTTATTAAATCATATTGAAAATCTGCAGGACCAGGAAAAGTCTTAATGAATTCAGGATCACTTAATACTCCATAGATTTCTTTGTTTTTTGCGAGTTCTGGATTTCCCAAATTATTATCTGATAGACTTTCATTTTTATTAATCTTTATTGGTGGCCAATCAAATTTCATAGGCCCATTATATCATTATTATTTGAAAAATTAGAATATCTTTCATTTGAATGAAAACATAAAAATCATAAATTAAAAACAAACTTAATTTTTAAGTTTGTTTTTAATAAAACTCCAGACCTATTTAGAGCTAGCACGATATTGTTTAAACAACACATCTCGTGCTAGCTGTCAATGGCGGAGGCGGTGAGACCATGAGTACATGTTTCGACCTCGACTAAAACTTTTTCGTCAAAAAGTTTTATCTGGTCACCAGCTCGTCTATTTTCTTTGGTAAGAAAATATGACTCCGCTGTTCGAATCTCACACGAAAGAGAAGCAGTTCTCTTTCTCGCCTCCGCATATAAAAAAGAACCCTTTCGGGTCTTTTTTTATATGCGGAGGCGGTGAGATTCGAACTCACGGTGCCTTGCGACACTCCTGTTTTCAAGACAGGTGCACTAAACCACTATGCGACGCCTCCAATATTCACTTATTTATCAACCTTACATTATTTTGAAGCTTTTTTCAAGTTTTAAAAATAAAACAAAATAGACCGTTTAGGTCTATTTTGTTTTAGAAAAATTTGATTTTATTGTCTTTAGTATATCGCTTGGCTTTTTCTTTACAATAAAGAATATATAAAGTATCTCCAATATTGCAAACGTGTTTAATATAAGAAGAATAATAAACCAAATTTTATTTTTCCTTTCAGCTGAAACCCATAGGGCATAACCTTTCCAAGGTAGGACCCAGAGAACAGCTATTAAAACCATCCAAATACTTACTTGTGATAATTGTTCCATATAGAAATGATATCAGAAATACATTTTTATCGCAATTATGATAATATGAATATATGAGATATTTAGGTATTGATTATGGGTCTAAGAGGGTGGGGCTTTCTATTTCCGATGAAGAAGGATCTATGGCTTTTCCTTATAAGACTATTTTAAATAACCTTTCTCTCATAGATAATATTCACAATACTTGCGGAGAAGAAGAAATATCGGCTATAGTACTCGGGGAGTCAAATGATCTCTCTGGTAAACCAAATAAAATAATGGGAAGTATTGAAGAATTTAAGAGAAATCTAGAAGCAGAACTTGATATACCTATTTATTTTCAAAAAGAATTTATGACATCTTTATATTCTGGAGAACAACAAATGAAAAATATTTTTAATGATAAAAAAATAAAAAAAGAAAAAATACAAAAAGATGATAGGGGTGCAGCGACATTAATATTACAAAGGTATTTAGATAAAAAGAATAATAAATAATATGGAACAAGAAGAAAAAAAAACAGAATATGTAACATACGAAGAATTTAAAAAGATGGATATAAGGATCGGTACTATAGTAGAGGTTGAAGCAGTTCCTGAGACTGATAAACTTTTGAGATGCCAGATAAACTTCAGTGAATTTGATAATGAGGGAAATAAAAAATTACGACAGATTATTTCAGGAATTCATGAATATTATCCTGACCCAAGTATTTTGATAGGTAAGCAGGTTTTATATATTATAAATTTAGAGCCAAGAAAGATAAAAGGATACGAGAGTAATGGAATGCTTATGGCAGTAGGGGATGATAAACCAATATTTTTAGTTCCAGAAGAAAGTGTAACACCTGGTTCTAGGGTAAGATAATATGCTTGATCCAATATTTTTAATTAAAACAGTAGGTCTAATAGGTGTAATATTTATTATTTTTGCTGAGACAGGATTGTTCTTTGGTTTCTTTTTTCCTGGGGATTCTATTCTTTTTACTGTTGGAATACTTGCTTCGCAGGGAATATTTGATATTTATCAAATAATAATTTTTTGTATAATCGCAGCAACACTTGGAGATACTGTGGGGTATTGGTCTGGTAAAAAATATGGACGCAAGTTGTTTGAAAGAGATTCAGGTTTTTTCTTTAAAAAGAAAAGAATACAAGATGCAGAGAAATTCTACGAAGAACATGGTAAATATACGATAATAATAGCTCGCTTTGTTCCTGTTATTCGTACTTTTGCTCCTATTGTCGCTGGTATAGGTAGTATGAAATATACTACCTTTATAACTTACAATATAGTTGGTGGTATTTTTTGGGTAACTTCTATGACCCTTTTAGGGTATTTCCTCGGATGGATGATATCTAACCCAGATAAATATGTTATTCCAATAGCATTCCTAATTATATTTATTTCCTTTATTCCAATCATTTTAAAATTTGTTAAAAGCAAATTAAAAAAATCTAAATAATCTCTTTTATATAGTAAAAGATTAGGGTATAATAAAATGGTAATGAAAAGGTTATATAATCAATATTTTCCAACACCCAAATATCTTGCAATGAATTCTTGCGGTATTGATATCTCTGACCAATCTATCAAATATGGAGAATTAATAATGACCACATCGGGTCTTAGACTTTCAAATTATGGTAAGGAAAAGATCCCCGATGGTGTAGTCGTATCTGGAAAAATAGAAAAGGAGAATGAACTCGTTTCTATTTTAAAAAAGATTAAAGAAAAAGAGAAATTACATTTTGTGAGAGTTGCACTACCAGAAGAGCAGATGTATCTATTTACACTCTCTCTCCCAAAGACAAAAGATGCCAATCTTTCTGATATGGTACTTCTTCAAATAGAAGAACATATACCACTAAAAGCTATTGATTGTACTTTCAATTATGATGTTATTTCAGAAGATAATGAAAGTATCCTGGTGGAAGTTATCGCTATAGCTAACTCTATACTAGATGGATATTTATCTGTCTTTGAGAAAGCAGAACTTGTCCCCACATCATTTGAGATAGAAGCCCAAGCGATAGCCAGAGCGGTAATACCAAGAGAAGAAGAGAATACTATAATGATAGTGGATTTTGGTGATGCTCGTACTGGTGTCTCTATTTCAAAAAATGGAAGAGTATTCTTGACCACAACGCTTTCCATCGGAGGTATAGATCTGACAAATATGATTGCAAAGAATTTCTCCATATCTTTTGACGAAGCTGAGAAAATGAAACATGAATATGGACTCAACCAAATAGATAAAAATCCAAATATTTTTGGAGCAATATTGAATGGTATTTCTGTCCTACGAGATGAATTAAACAAACAATATTTGTATTGGGGTACACATAATACAAAGAAGGATGAGCAAATAAATCATATTATACTCTGTGGAGGAGATGCCAATCTATCCGGACTTGCTGAGTATCTAGAACTTAGTATGAATATAAAAGTAGAGAATGCAAATGTTTGGACAAATGTTCTAGACACAAAAAATGATGTACCCGAAATGTCTTTTGAGGAATCCCTAAGCTATGCTACGGTGGTGGGTCTCTCACTTGGGAATTATTCCTATAGTAAACAACCCGTTATAAATATATTACCAGAAGGTATAAAAAGCTCACTCTTACGAGAATACTGGATGAGATTTTCAACTATATTATTTGACCTGATTACATTTATTGCATTTAGTGCGTCACTCTTATTGTTCCCAGCTTATTTCTTCTCACAAACGAAAGAGAATCTAGTAGAAGATAGATTGGCTTTATTTAACAAAGAGAATCCTGAGCTTTTAAATAATAATATAAATAAGATGATAGATGATATCAATTCAAAAATTGTTGTTTTAAATAATAATACAAACCCTTATCAAGTAAGTGATAAAATATTTGGAACAATACTGTCTACGAGAACCAATGGTATTACTTTTTCACAAATGCTTTTCAATAAAAAGGTAGGGGAAGATTCTATTTTAGAAGTTCATGGTATAGCAAAGGATAGGAATTCTCTTCGTAATTTTAAAACAGCACTCGATAGCAATACCTCCTTTTCTTCTGTAGAATTACCGATATCAAACTTTCTTGAAAAGACAGATTTACCATTTACTGTTTTGTTGAAGATTAAGTAAAATGAAAAAAAATCATACAATAATAATACTCATAGTTTCAATAATTACGATGATCTCTGTTGTGTGTTTATTTATATTTCTTTTGAAAATTATTAAAATAAAAAATGAAAATGTCTCAACAATTATATTAACAATAGAAGAAAAAATGGAGCAAAAAGAAAATGCAAATATTTTCAATGAAAAAGTTGAAGAGATGAAGAAAATAGAATCTTCTTTAAATAGTCATTTTGTAAATCCAAATCAGATAGATATATTTGTAGGATTTTTAGAAAGATTGGGTATGGATAATGGAGGGGAATTGTCTGTAAATAATATAGCAATACAAGAAGAAAATACAAATATTATTGATATAGAATTATCTATAAAGGGAACTTTTGACGAAGTTATGAAAATAATAAATTTACTAGAAAATATTCCATATCAGATAAATATCACAAAGGTTTATTTAAATAAAGATATATCACAAGTGGTAGGTAAAGATGGTAAAATAGAAAAATCATCAGGTGTATCAAAATGGCAAGCAGATGTTTCTTTTAATGTTTTAAGTTTAAATTAATTTTATGCAAGAATCTTTATTAAAATTTAAAAATCAATTTAAAAATCTTACAATTTTTGAAAAAATAAATCCACACAAATATTGGAATATTTTGTTATATTTATTTTTAATAATTACAATATTAATTGTAATATTTAGTGTCTATTTATTGTATCAAATAAGAAATCAACAAATATTTCAGGTTGAGTATGTAAAAAAAGAACAAGCAAACTTAATAAATGAAAATAAATTGAAAGAAATAACAGAATCTTTTGAATTTAGGGCAATAAAAGAAAAACAGCTAAAAGAAGGGCTTGTACTATTTAAAGACCCAGGGGTCAATTAATTTTTTAATTTATTTTTTTGTGCCCTCGCGAGGAATCGAACCTCGAATAACGGCTTAGAAGTCCGCAGTTATATCCATTTAACTACGAGGGCATATAGTACTGATACTTTGTGAGCAAAAGGGACTCTGTCCTTACAGGATCAGTACACCTTTCGTATTTATAATTTTGAGTACAAAATTATAAATATACTCAAGGTTTTCTCGTCCCTCACGTAAAGCATAATATGCTTTACTATCAGCACGGCGTTCACTTTGTTCACTTGTGCGCGATGAGGGACTCGAACCCCCGACCTTCTCAGTGTAAATGAGTTGCTCTACCAACTGAGCTAATCGCGCATGTGTACTTGGTATTCTACTTACTGTGTATTTCACGAGTCGCTACAACTGAGCTAATCGCGCATCTACTTCTAGCATCTTATCATATTTTCTAAATATTTCAATAGTATGTTAGTATAGTATTTATGAAGCTCAAAATACTTTATGAAGACAAAAATCTAATGGTTATAGACAAGCCAGCTGGTATTGCTGTGCATGCTGATGCTAGAACAAAACAAAAAGATACTACCATTGCTAGTATGATACTTGACCATGATAAATCTCTCGCAAAAGTTGGAGAAAAAATGGAGATAGAGTATCAAGGTAAAAAGATAAAAATAGATAGACCAGGGATAGTGCATAGACTAGACAAAGAAACATCTGGGGTATTGATCATAGCAAAGAATCAAAAAACTTTTCTCTTTTTAAAAGAACAATTTCAAAATCATACTATAAAGAAAGTATATAGAGCTTTTGTCTATGGTCATGTTTCTGATCCAAAGGCATCACTTCTTACAGGAAAGAAGGGGATTATAAATGTGCCGATCGGTCGCTCACCAAAAGATATCCGTATGTGGACTGCTGGGCGTGGAGCAAAAGAACCTCTTCGTGAAGCAATTACCGAATATATTGTTCTTGGTAGATTTTTAGATGGTGAAGAAAAAAATTTAAATCAAGAAAATAAATTTTCTTATGTTGAGGTTTATCCAAAGACAGGACGTACGCATCAAATAAGAGTTCATATGCGATATATCAATCACCCTGTAGTTTCTGATCCTCTTTATCGTGGTTCAAATGAAATGGGGCTAGGTATGAAGCGTTTGGCTCTTCATGCACACTCTGTGACCTTCCGTTTACCGAACGGAGAATCAAAGCAAGTCGAATCCCCACTACCTTCTGATTTTAAAAAAGTAATAAAGACATATATAGGTTAAGATTTGCTTAAAATCACTATATATGATAAAGTATCACCTATGGAAATAACGAAAGTACAATTTACACCAGTAGAGCAAGAAGCTCGTAAAAACCTTGATTTTAAAGCAGGAGATACTGTTCGTGTATGGAATAAGATTTTAGAAAAGGGAAAAGTTCGTCTTCAGGCTTTTGAAGGTCTAGTTTTATCAAGAAAGCACGGTATAGAAAGTGGTGCTACATTTACAATTCGCAAAGTAGCGAGTGGTGTAGGTGTTGAGCGTATTTTTCTACTTTATTCTCCAAATATTGATAAGATTGAGATATTAAGAAAATCAAAAACTCGTCGCAGTAAACTATATTATATTCGTACAAAAGCTGTTAAGGAAGTAAAGAAGAGATTGAAGAGTATAACAATATCAAGAAACGAAGAGAAAGAAGAAGTAGAAAACAAAGAATAATAAACAATAAAATCCACGAAGGTGGATTTTATTGTTTATATTGCATATAGTCATTTTTTTTAGTAACATTCAAGAAGTTAGATATGCGCGGGTGGCGAAACTGGTAGACGCACTACCTTGAGGTGGTAGCGGGGGCAACCCCATGGAAGTTCAAGTCTTCTCTCGCGCACAAATAAAAAGACCTTAAGGTCTTTTTATTGTGCCAAGACGACTTGAAAGACGGAGGCCGACGGGCCGAGTCGGGGTCGCGAGATTTTTCAGCAGAAAAATACTTGTGTTCAAGTCTTCTCTCGCGCACAGAATATATAAAATTGTAGTATAATAATATTATGCTTAATATTTTAATTCTCGTTTCGGAATTTATGTTGTTGGTTGTATTACTTCTGACAATAGTTTTATTTATAATGTGGTCCATCGGTAATTTTAAAAATAAGGTTCCTTTTGTCACAGCTTCAAATAAAGTATTGGATCCAATATACAAAGCAATGAATATAAAAGATGATAGTATAGTCTATGATCTTGGTTGTGGGGATGGAAGGATTCTTTTTTATCTTTCTCATTTTAATAAAAAAGCTAAATATATTGGTATTGAGAATGGGAGTTTCCCTTATCTCTTATCAAAAATCGGATCCTATCTAAATAAGAAAAAAGAAAATGTAGATATAAAAATCTTAAAGAATGATTTCTTTAAGGAGGATTTGTCTTCTGCTACTCATATTTTTACATATTTATATCCTGGTCTTATGGATGAATTACTTCCTAAGTTTGAAAAAGAGTTTAAAAAAGGTACAAGGCTTGTATCTCTTTCTTTTAAATTTACAAATAAAAAACCAATAGAAGAGATTGACCTCAACAGAAGTAAATACAAGCTTGGTCGCAAGATATTTGTATATGAATTTTAATTTAAAATGATATAATAAAGTGTATGATAACCCCTGAATTAGTTTCTTTTATAAAAAAACAAATAGAAAAAAATATATCAAAAGATTTGATAGTCTTGAAGCTTACAAATGCTGGTTGGATAATGGAAGATATAGATGAAGCTTTTTTAGATATTGAAAAAGATTCAAAACCTAATATTGTTATATCAGAACCAGTAAAAATAGAAGAGAAAAAAGAAGAACCACAACCACAAAAAGAAGAAGAAATAGAATTCTTAGATTTAGATAAGTTAGAACCAGTCATAGAACCAGTCATAGAACCAGTCATAGAACCAGTCATAGAACCAGTCATAGAACCAGTCATAGAACCAGTCATAGAACCAGTCATAGAACCAGTCATAGAACCAGTCATAG